>ENA-UONY01000081-UONY01000081.1-human-gut-metagenome-genome-assembly--contig:-CS9-NODE-81-length-131010-cov-17.169761_pt1 | contig 131010 bp, 132 predicted proteins | sample MGYA00242465_ERZ724012 | MGnify/ENA metagenome assembly ERZ724012 | reverse complement strand
TGAGAAGAAATACAAGACTTAAATGGAGATATAAAAAGATGATTAAAGTATTATTCATCTGCCACGGCAATATCTGCCGAAGCACTATGGCAGAAAGTGTTATGACATATTTAGTTGAAAAAGAGGGACTTGCTGATAAGTTCTATATTAATTCGGCGGCGACAAGCCGCGAGGAGATTGGTAATGGGGTGCATCATGGCACTGTTGCCAAGTTAAAGAAAGAAGGAATTCCGGTTATTCCTCACAGGGCAGTGCAGATGACTCTGAATGATTATGAGGAATATGATTACCTTATTGGAATGGATACGGAGAATATCCGCAATATGCAGAGGATATCGGGCGGGGATCCGGATGAGAAGATATATAAGCTGCTTACTTTTGCGGGGAGTGGGCTTGATGTGGCAGACCCATGGTATACGGGAGATTTTGAGGCAACTTACAGAGATGTTCTGGCAGGCTGCAAAGGACTGCTTGAGTGCCTTAAAGAAGAATTGTAGGCGGCTGCAGGCGGATTGCAGTAGCAAGTGCCACGGCAATATATGTGAATAAAAAGGTCGGGCAAGGCAGGCTGTCTTCTCATGGGACAGCCTGCCTTGCCCGACCAGCCACTACCTACCGGCTGTTACTCACCTACCACGGCAGAATATAAATATTTCTTCTATAAGACCCAAACACAGTGGCAGTTGCCTTAAGCTCTGCGCCGAGACGCAAGAAGGATGAATTGCTGGCGACGTTGTCAGGGTGGGCTACGGCGAGGATTGTGTCAATGCCACGGTTGCGGGCAATTGTACAGAGTCGTTTGTTAAGCTCACACATGAGATTGTGACCGCGGAAGTCAGGGTGAACCATGCATCGGCCGACTTCAGCTACATTTGTAGAACGAATGTCGAGACCGAGCTTTTCTGCTTCCTCGGCAAATTCATGTTCGTTAAAGAAAAGGGCGCTGGCGGCAACGAGTTCGTTATCGTCATTAAATGCACCTAAGAAGCATGTCCAGTCAGCATCAAAGAAATGCGAGCGTTCAATGTCATCAATAGGAATCCACCATTCCGGAACAGGAAGAGCGTTTTCTATAGTAAATATAAGCTGTTCGAGGGCAGCCTTATCATTTTTATCTAATACACGGATATTCATAGCAATCTCCTATACACTTAAATTCAGAATTACCTTAATATATATAAGTTATAATCCTAATCCACCACATTATAATATGTATGTAACTTAAAATCAAAATATTTTTAAATTTGTAGGATATATGTCTTCTTGAATATTTATAAAAATATATATTTAGATAGATTTTTTTTATTTAGGGCTTTTAAATTTCCTTTTTTATGTATATAATGGTGATTAGCCATGGGCATTCATGGCTTCTATTGACTTTTGATTTTATGTTTTATCTGAATATATCGGACATACAGAGGTCCGCATTGTTTTATAAGAAAGGGGAATTATCATGTTATCAACAGATATTGGTATAGATTTAGGTACTGCAAGTATCCTCGTATATATTAAAGGCAAAGGCGTTGTTCTTAAAGAGCCTTCAGTAGTTGCATTTGACAGGGATACTAATAAGATTAAGGCTATCGGTGAGGAAGCAAGACTGATGCTTGGTAGAACACCAGGTAACATCGTTGCTGTAAGACCTCTTCGTCAGGGTGTTATCTCTGATTACACTGTAACTGAGAAGATGCTTAAGTACTTTATCCAGAAGGCTATTGGTAAGAGAATGCTTAAGAAGCCTAGAATCAGTGTATGTGTACCTTCAGGTGTTACTGAGGTTGAGAAGAAGGCGGTTGAGGATGCTACTCTTCAGGCAGGTGCAAGAGAGGTTGCTATTATTGAAGAGCCTATCGCAGCAGCTATCGGTGCAGGTATTGATATTTCAAGACCATGCGGTAATATGATTGTAGATATCGGTGGTGGTACAACTGATATCGCTGTTATCTCTTTAGGAGGAACTGTTGTAAGTACTTCTATTAAGATTGCCGGCGATGATTTTGATGAAGCTATCGTAAGATACATGAGAAAGAAGCATAATCTTCTTATCGGTGAAAGAACTGCAGAAGATATTAAGATTAAGGTTGGTTCTGCTTATCCTAAGGCAGAAGTCACAACTATGAATGTACGAGGAAGAAACCTTGTAACAGGTCTTCCTAAGACTGTAGAGGTAAGCTCAGAGGAGACAGAGGAAGCTTTAAGAGAGGCAACTTCACAGATTGTTGAAGCTGTTCACAGCGTTCTTGAGAAGACTCCACCAGAACTTGCATCTGATATTGCAGACAGAGGAATTGTCCTTACAGGAGGCGGAAGTCTTCTTTCAGGACTTGAGGATTTAATTGAAGCCAAGACAGGAATTAATACTATGACAGCCGAAGATCCAATGACATGTGTTGCTATTGGTACAGGTAAGTTTATTGAGTTCCTTGCAGGCTACAGAGACGAAGTTAAGTAATTTTCTTGAACAATAATAATATTTAACATAAAGGAGATAACAGATTGGATTACGAGTCTGTGAAATACGTAGAGGGCTTTGTGGAGAATATTATCTTCAGGAATGAAGACAATGGATATACGGTTTTTAATATTGTATATGATGATGAAGAAATCACCTGTGTTGGAGTGTTAAGCTATATCAACACAGGTGAATTTATTACTGCACAAGGCGAATTTGTTAAGCATGCAGTTTACTACATGCAGTTTAAAGTCACATCTTATGAGTTCAGGGTGCCGGATGATGCTGCATCCGTAAGGCGTTATCTAAGCTCCGGGGCAATCAAGGGTATCGGCGAGAAGATGGCTGAACGAATAGTTAAGACATTTGGCGATGATACATTCAGGATTATGGAAGAAGAACCGGAGCGTCTGGCTGAGATTAAAGGAATAAGCATGTCTAAAGCTATGGATATAGCAAACCAGCTTATTGACAAGAAAGACATCAGAAAAGCAATGATGTTTCTTCAGCGTTATGGAATCCAGATGAATCTTGCCAACAAAATATTTAAGCGTTATGGAAACGACATTTATAACATTCTTGAACAGAATCCGTACAGGCTTGCTGATGACATAGAGGGTGTCGGTTTTAGGACGGCTGACGAGATTGCTTCGCGTGCCGGAATCAAGATTGATTCTGAATTCAGGATTAAGAGCGGAATATTTTATGTGCTTAATCAGGCGACAATGCAGGGGCACACATATCTTCCGTATGACAAGCTTGTGCATCAGGTAAACGAATTGCTTTTGATTGACGTCCAGGACTATGACAAATATCTCATGGACCTGACAATGGACAAGAAGATAGTAGTCAAGGTTAAGGATAATATAAAATGTGTCTATGCCCGCATGTATTACAACATGGAAGCAAATGTTGCAGCTATGCTTAATAATCTTGATGTCCAGATTGAGGAAGACCAGAAATTCATAGATGACAGGATTGCAAGGATTGAGGATAAAGAAGGAATAACTCTTGACGATATCCAGAAAGAGGCTGTTGCGAAAGCAGTCAGAAACGGGCTTGTTATTGTTACTGGTGGACCGGGAACTGGTAAGACTACAACTATTAATACGATAATCAAATATTTTGAGCTGGAAGGTCTGGAAATCAGGCTTGCAGCACCTACAGGCCGTGCAGCCAAGAGAATGACAGAAGCCTGCGGATATGAAGCACAGACTATCCACAGAATGTTAGAGATAAGCGGCGGCGTGCCGGATGGTGACAGAAAATCGACAGCAACGGGTTTGTCTATGTTCTTTGAGAGAAATGAAGATAATCCGCTTGAGGCTGATGTTATTATTGTTGATGAGATGTCGATGGTAGACATTAGTATTATGAATTCACTTCTTAAAGCTGTTTCGATTGGAACGAAACTGATTCTTGTAGGTGATGTGGACCAGCTTCCAAGTGTCGGTCCGGGAAATGTGCTGAAAGACATTATAGAATCCGGATGTTTTCCGGTTGTTAAGCTTGAGAGAATATTCAGACAGGCGGCACAGAGCGAGATTATTATTAACGCCCATAAGATTAACAAAGGCGAGGAGGTTGTGCTTAACAAGTACAGCAAGGATTTTCTCTTTGTTCATAGAAACGGTGCTGACAATATTATAAATGCGATGAAAACGCTTATTAAGGACAAGCTTCCGGACTATGTCGGTGCTGATGTGTATGACCTTCAGATTCTTACACCATCGCGAAAATCCAATGTCGGGGTTGAACGTCTTAATAAGATTATGCAGGATTTTCTTAATCCGGCTGATGCTATCAAGCAGGAAAGACAGGTCGGTGATGTTACTTTCCGTGAAGGTGACAAGGTTATGCAGATTAAGAATGACTATCAGCTTACATGGGAAAAACGCAGCAGATATGGTATTCCAACAGAACAGGGAACAGGCGCATTTAACGGTGATACAGGAGTTATAGAGAGAATAAGCACATTTGACGAGAATGTAACTGTGAAATTTGAAGATGGCAGATTCGTTACTTATGAATTCTCACAGCTTGATGAGCTTGAACTTGCATATGCGATTACGGTTCACAAATCACAGGGAAGTGAGTATCCGGCGGTTATTATTCCTATGTCGCAGGGACCAAGAATGCTGATGAACAGGAATATTCTGTATACAGCAGTTACAAGAGCAAGAAAATGTGTGTGCCTCGTTGGGGAAGAGGAGATATTCAGGCTTATGGCTGGCAATGTATCAGAGTCAAAACGATATTCTTCGCTTACAGACAGGATTGAAGAAATCAGACATATTGAAGATTTCGGACAATGATAATTCATATGTTTATTTGTGATAATGATGACAATAATGGGGGATTATGGATTATAAGAAGGTATTAAGAGAGGCAGTTAATGCAGTACTTCCGCCGGCGTGCCCTGTATGTGGCAGACCGGCGCCATTTGCAGCTGGAAGGCGGGTTGATATATGTCCTGAATGTATGCAGAAGGTGAGCTATGTAGATGAACCTTTCTGCTTAAAATGCGGAAAGCCGGTGCAGAGTGATGAAGCAGAATACTGCAATGACTGCAGCAGGCATGTACATGTGTATGACCAGGCATGCTCGGTATATGAGTATTCTAAGGATGTCAAGAATTCAATATACAGATTCAAATATCATAATAAGCAGGAATATGCTGGTGTATATGCAAAGCAGATGGCAGACAGATGTGGCATGATGATACGCAGATGGTCACCAGATGTGATAATTCCTGTTCCAATCCACATTTCAAGATTGAAAATGCGTGGATATAATCAGGCGGGACTGATTGCTGAGGCACTTGGCAGGATAGTCGGAATCCCTATTGATGATGAGGCTTTAGTCAGAGTAATTAAGACAGCTCCGATGAAGGAGCTTAGCAATCGGGAGCGTGTTAAAAATCTTCAAAATGCTTTTCAAGCAGATGAGAAAGTTGTAAGATATAAAAAGGTATTGATTGTTGATGATATATATACTACGGGAGCAACATTTGACGCATGTGCTGCTGTATTAAAGCAGGCAGGTGTGCGTGAAGTGTATGGAATAAGTCTTTGCGTGGGTGATGGCTTTTAGGTTTGTAATACATTTTAAAGATCGGAGAAAATCATGACAGAGAAGAACACATTTTATAATATGTTAAAAAGCAACGCACAGAACCGTCCGGATGCGGTAGCTATAGTTTATGATACGATGAAAGTAACTTATGCAAAGTTTTTTGAAGATGTTACCAAGAAAGCTCTGCATTTTCAGAAATATGACGGAAAGAGAATTGCAATATTCGGACCTGCATCATACAGATGGATTGTCAATATGTTTGGAGCGATAGTTGCAGGAAGAGACCTTGTACTTATTGATTTCTTTCTGCCTCATGATTCACGTGTAGACCTTCTGAAGAAGACGGAAGTAAGCTATACGCTGACATCAACTAACCAGTATATTCTGTCAGATGAGAATGCTATTATTATATCTAGTGCTGAGAAGGATAATGTTGATGGACTTGTGTATGATGAGAATACACAGGAAGGTGATATTATTATGTTTACAGCAACTGCTGACGAGTGCGATAAGCCGGTTGTGCTGTCTGTAGAGAATGTTCTTAGCGCAGCGAAGGCTATAAGCAGCAGGGTTGAATGTACGCCTGAAGATATAGTGCTTGCACAGATTCCTTTGCATAATGAATTTGGATTAATATATAGCCTGATATGGCCTATCTTTAATGGTGCAATGGTGTGCATCGGACGAGGACTAAGACATATAGATGCAGATACATATTATTATAATCCTACTATTCTTGTGGGAACACCTTCTATGATTGATTATCTGCGTGCAGTAAGCGGATTTAACAGTGAACTGAACACTATTATAATAGGAGAAGCAAGCTGCCCATTCAGACTTTTTGAGAGCCTGCGAGGCAGCAATCTCAAGGTGTACAGCATATATGGCATGACAGAGACATCTGGGTACATTGGAATTAATGAGCTTTCTGACGGTTCATATACCCTTTTTGATGCAAATGCTGTTTCAATCGCAGAGGATGGTGAAATTCTTGTAGGTGGTCCATGCGTAATGAAGGAATATTATAATGATTCAGAGGCTACAGCAGCAGTATTAAAGGATGGAGTGTACCACACAGGTGATTATGGAAGAATAAACAGTGCGGGAAGACTTGTCCTAATACGCCGCAATGATGATATTATTCTTTTACCGACTGGTGAGAAGATAAGCCGTGTAAGGACTAATGAACAGATTACGGCAATTAACGGAGTTGCAGAAGGATTTATAACATTTTACAATAACAGACTTACAGCAGTTATTGTGCCAATTGATAAGAGCGCGTCGGAAGATATATTCAAACGCCGCATTGACAAGTACAATGAGAAGAAGGGATACCGTTGGGAAATCCAGAAGATTGTATTAAGAAAAGAAGCTTTGCCAAGAAAGGCAGATGGTGGGGTTGATGAGGAAGCTGTGTGTGCATTTTTAGATGATTAATACAGTTCGCATTTTTGTCACTATATTTGCGTCACTATATTTTCTTTAAAAAAGTTGTTGACGAGTACGATTATGCTGTGCTATATTAGAACGGCTATGGAAGCGGTCTTTTTTGCGTGCCTGAATTTCAACAACCCAACATTGATTAGGCGGGCAAAGAAACCAATTGGTGTTTTAACACCTACAAAAATAATAATTGGAGGTGGAAGTTGTGCGAGTAAAGATAACATTGGCATGTACTGAGTGTAAACAGCGCAATTACAACATGACTAAGGAAAAGAAAGCTCATCCAGACAGAATGGAAACAAAGAAGTATTGTAAGTTCTGTAAATCACACACATTACACAAGGAAACAAAGTAATTAGTACAGTGAGGAGTATTTCATGGGTGATACTGTAAAAGCTAAGAAGCAGAAAAAGAACTGGTTCAAAGGTTTAAAAGCTGAATTTTCAAAAATCATTTGGCCAGACCGTCAGTCGCTTACTAATGAAACTGTAGCTGTATTGGCTGTATCCGTATTATTAGGTGTAATCATTGCAGTTGTGGATTTAATTGTCCGCTTTGGAATTGAGTTCATTGTAAAATAAGGAATAGGTGATTGTATGGATGACGCAAAATGGTATGTAGTTCACACTTACTCAGGTTATGAGAATAAGGTGAAGGCTAACATTGAGAAGACAGTTGAAAACAGAAATCTTCACGATCAGATTCTTGAAGTTATCGTTCCACTTGAAACAGTAGTGGAGATTAAAGATGGTTCCAAGAAAGCTGCTCAGAAGAAAATGTTTCCTGGATACGTTCTTGTAAAGATGGTAATGAACGACGATAGTTGGTATGTTGTCAGAAATACAAGAGGTGTTACAGGATTTGTTGGTCCTGGATCAAAGCCAGTACCACTTACACCAACAGAAATCAGAAATCTCGGCATAAGTCTTGAGGAAGAACAGGAAGTTAAGCCTGTTATCCAGTTTAATGGCAAGGTCGGCGATAAGGTTATGATCCTCTCAGGTGCATGGGAAGATACAGTTGGTGAGATTACCAATATTAATGAAGGCAAGCAGTGCCTTACAATTAATGTTGAGATGTTCGGTCGTGAGACACCGGTCGAAATTGATTTCACAGATGTGAAGTTATTGTAAGAAGCAGTCCCGATCCTGGGACGTGGGAGACCAGAATGAATTAGCTTCGCTAATTCATTTGCAAGAATCACCTAAAGGTGATTCTTGGGAGATGGATAGCGGGTAACATTATTATGGTCGCCAATTACCACATTTATTTTTAGGAGGTGCCAAAATGGCAAAGAAAGTAACAGGATATATTAAATTACAGATTCCTGCCGGCAAGGCTACACCAGCTCCACCAGTTGGTCCAGCACTTGGTCAGCACGGTGTTAACATCGTAGAATTCACAAAGCAGTTCAATGCTAAGACAGCAGATCAGGGAGATCTTATCATACCTGTAGTTATTACAGTTTATGCTGATAGAAGCTTCAGCTTTATTACAAAGACTCCACCTGCAGCAGTACTTCTTAAGAAGGCTTGCAACATTAAGTCAGGATCAGGCGTACCTAACAAGACTAAGGTTGCTACTATTAAGAGAGCAGAAGTTCAGAAGATCGCTGAGCTTAAGATGCCAGATCTTAATGCTGCATCTATCGAAGCAGCTACTTCTATGATCGAAGGAACAGCTAAGAGTATGGGTATCGTTGTAGAGGACTAATCTACATTTGATTCATGATTATTGTGGGAGGAAAGATAGAATCCTTCCGATATTACCACTAGGAGGTTTATAATGAAAAGAGGAAAGAAATACGTTGAGGCAGCCAAGAATATTGACCGCCAGACATTATATGAAGCAGCAGACGCTATCTCATTAGTAAAGAAGAACGCTACTGCTAAATTCGACGAGACAATCGAAGCACATATCAGAACAGGTTGTGATGGACGTCACGCTGAGCAGCAGATCAGAGGAGCTGTTGTTCTTCCACACGGAACAGGTAAGACTGTACGTGTATTAGTATTTGCTAAGGGTGCTAAGGCTGATGAGGCTCTTGCAGCTGGTGCAGATTTCGTTGGTGGCGAGGAGCTTATTCCTAAGATCCAGAACGATAACTGGTTCGAGTTCGACGTTGTTGTTGCAACTCCAGATATGATGGGTGTTGTTGGTCGTCTTGGTCGTGTACTTGGTCCTAAGGGATTAATGCCAAACCCTAAGGCTGGTACAGTTACTATGGATGTAACAAAAGCTGTTAATGATATCAAGGCTGGTAAGATCGAGTACAGACTTGACAAGACTAATATCATTCACGTGCCAATTGGTAAGGCTTCATTTACAGAGGAGCAGTTATCAGACAACTTCCAGGCTATTATGGATGCAATCGTTAAGGCTAAGCCATCTTCACTTAAGGGAGCTTATCTTAGAAGTGTAGTTCTTACTTCTACTATGGGACCTGGTGTTAAGTTAAGCACAGCCAAGTATGTGGGTTAATCAGATTTTTGATTAAAAACGGTTGACATTAATATATTTTGATAGTATACTATCAGATTGTGAGCAGCATTTTGCTGTTAACATAATATTTTGCCGTAGACAGCAGGTCCGGATTCAGTATTACTGATGATGGTTAAAGGTAACACGCCTACCGAGGATTTAAGGATTTGATTAATGATTCCCTCTCTGTCTTTGGCAGAGAGGGTTTTTGTTTGTAGGGAAACTATAGACGAATAATCTTCACTTAGGCAAAATCGCTTCTATTATGAAGCAAGAATCTAACAGGAGGTAATTATTCATGGCTATTTTAAAGAATGTAGGCCTTAAGACATCTACTATCGATGAGATCACAGCTAATTTCGATGGCGCTCAGGGCGTTGTTGTAGTTAACTACAGCGGTCTTACAGTAGAACAGGATACACAGCTTCGTAAGCAGTTAAGAGAAGCTGGCGTAGTTTACAAGGTTTATAAGAACACTTTAGTAAAGAGAGTTGTTGCTGGAACAGAGTTCGAGTCAATCGCTGATACTCTTGAAGGAACTAACGCTATTGCATTCAGCAAGACTGATGCTACAGCACCTGCAAGAATCTTAGCTAATTTCGCTAAGACAGCTAATGCTCTTGAGTTAAAGTGTGGCGTTGTTGAAGGAACATTCTACGATGCAGCAGGTATCGCTACAATCGCTACTATCCCTTCAAGAGAGGAACTTCTTTCAAAGTTACTTGGAAGTATCCAGTCACCTATTACAAACTTTGCTCGTGTTATTAAGCAGATTGCTGAGAAGAACGAGGAAGTTGCTTAATCAGTTTAACACTGAATTAACTATGAAAGCAGCATAGATGCTCTTTCGATTTTAGAATAATATTAAAAAGGAGATTATAATAATGACAACACAGGAAATCATTGAAGTTATTAAAGGTTTATCAGTATTAGAGCTTAACGATTTAGTTAAGGCTTGTGAAGAAGAATTTGGCGTATCTGCAGCAGCAGGCGTTGTAGTTGCAGCAGCAGGTGCTGGCGCAGCAGCAGCTGAGGAGAAGACAGAGTTTGACGTTGAGCTTACAGAAGCTGGCGATCAGAAGGTTAAGGTTATCAAGGTTGTTCGTGAAATCACAGGTCTTGGCTTAAAGGAAGCTAAGGATGTTGTTGATGGAGCTCCTAAGGTTGTTAAGGAGCAGGCTTCTAAGGAAGAGGCTGAGGAAATCAAGAAGAAGCTTGAAGAAGTTGGAGCTAAGGTTACTCTTAAGTAATTTACTTGATTGTTCTAATGAATATAATAGAAAAGACAGTGGGCTTTCAAAGCTCCTGTCTTTTCTTTTTTCTAAAGTATTAAAATACATTTCTTTATTATATTCTGCCAGATATGGCAGCTATATTATTATCTATATCTTATTCTTAATATTCATGATTTTTTTAGAAAATCCCTTGACATATATATAATATTGATGTACTATGGACAATGCACTATTGTGGTAACTTGTGCTCATTCTCTGCACATTTACCGATAATGTAATATATTAATGTGAAGAAAACTAAGGGGTGAAACGTCAATGGAGAAAAACAGATTACGCCCAATAACGTCGGGCAAGGCAATGCGTATGAGTTTCTCAAGACAGAAAGAGGTTCTTGAGATGCCTAACCTTATTGAGGTGCAGAAGGATTCTTACCAGTGGTTTTTGAATGAAGGCTTGAAAGAGGTCTTTGATGACATATCTCCAATTGCAGACTATAACGGAAGATTGAGTCTGGAATTTGTAGATTTTGCGTTATGTGAAGACGAAGTTAAGTATTCAATTGAAGAGTGTAAAGAAAGAGATGCTACATATGCAGCTCCTCTTAAGGTTACAGTAAGACTTCATAACAAAGAGACAGAAAGCATCAGCGAGCATGAGATTTTCATGGGAGACCTGCCTTTAATGACTAAGACAGGTACATTTGTAATTAATGGTGCTGAACGAGTTATTGTCAGCCAGTTGGTACGTTCACCTGGTATTTATTATGATATACAGAAGGATAAATATGGTAAGATTTTCTTATACAGCTGTCAGGTAATTCCTAACAGAGGTGCCTGGTTAGAGTACGAAACAGATGCTAACGATGTATTCTATGTTAAGGTTGACCGTAATAAGAAGGTGCCTATTACAGTTCTTATCAGAGCTTTAGGATTTGGTACTAATGCCGAGATTCTTGATATATTTGGTGAGGAGCCTAAGCTTCTTGCAACTATGGAGAAGGATACTTCTACTAATTATCAGGAAGGTATTCTTGAACTTTATAAGAAGTTAAGACCAGGTGAACCATTATCTGTTGAAAGTGCAGAAGCACTTATTTCAGGTATGTTCTTTGACCCTAGAAGATATGACCTGGCTCATGTTGGAAGATATAAGTTTAATAAGAAGCTTTCTTTCAAGAGCAGACTTACAGGACAGGTTCTTGCTGAGGATGTTGTTGATGAGAATGGAACTGTTATTGCAACAGCAGGTGAGAAGCTTACAAGAGAGTCAGCACAGGCTATTCAGGATGCAGCTGTTCCTTCAGTATTTATTACTGTAGAAGTTAAGGCTGCTGATGGTACAGTATCTGACAGAGTTGTTAAGATTCTTTCTAACCGTGCGGTTGATATTACTAAATGGGTTGATATCAGCGAAGAAGAAGCTAAGGAACTTGGTGTAACAGAGTATGTATACTATCCTGTTCTTGCCCAGATTCTTGCTGAGAATGAATCTTTAGAAGATATTAAGGAAGCTATTACTAAGAATATTGCTGACCTTATTCCTAAGCATATTACAGTAGAAGATATTCTTGCTTCTATCAATTATAATATGCACCTTGAATATGGCGTTGGTACTAAGGATGATATCGATCACCTTGGAAACAGACGTATCAGAGCTGTAGGAGAACTTCTTCAGAACCAGTTCAGAATTGGTATCTCAAGAATGGAAAGAGTTGTTCGTGAGAGAATGTCTACACAGGATCTTAGCGGAATATCTCCACAGTCACTTATTAATATTAAGCCTGTAACAGCTGCTATTAAGGAATTCTTCGGAAGTTCACAGTTGTCACAGTTCATGGATCAGAATAATCCTCTTAGTGAGATTACTCATAAGAGACGTCTTTCAGCACTTGGTCCTGGTGGTCTTTCAAGAGATCGTGCAGGTTTCGAGGTTCGAGATGTACACTATACTCATTATGGTAGAATGTGTCCTATCGAGACTCCTGAAGGACCTAACATTGGTCTTATTAACTCTCTTGCATCTTATGCAAGAATTAATGAATATGGATTCGTTGAAGCTCCTTATCGTATTGTAGATAAGTCTGATCCTAAGAATCCAAGAGTTACTGATGAAGTTCGTTACTTCACAGCTGATGAGGAAGATGATTTCCATGTAGCTCAGGCTAATGCTGAGATTGATGAGAATGGTTATTTCGTAAGAAATACTGTATCTGGACGTTACAGAGAAGAGACTTCTCAGTTTGATAAGAGCCAGATTGATCTTATGGACGTATCTCCTAAGATGGTATTCTCAGTTGCTACATCAATGATTCCATTCCTTCAGAACGATGACTGTACCCGTGCCCTCATGGGATCTAACATGCAGCGTCAGGCCGTACCTCTTCTTATGACAGAAGCTCCTGTTATCGGAACTGGTATTGAGAATAAGACTGCAGTTGACTCAGGCGTGTGTGTAGTTGCAGAAGCCGATGGTGTTGTTCTTTCTTCTGAATCTAACAAGATTGTTATCAGAGAGAAAGATGGTAAGGCACGCGAATATAAGCTTACTAAGTTCTCAAGAAGTAACCAGAGTAACTGCTATAACCAGAGACCTATTGTATTCAAGGGAGATGAGGTTAAGGCAGGAGATGTTATTGCTGATGGTCCATCTACATCTAATGGTGAGATTGCCCTTGGTAAGAACCCACTTATTGGTTTCATGACTTGGGAAGGTTATAACTACGAGGATGCTGTACTTCTTAGTGAGCGTCTCGTTAGAGATGATGTTTATACATCTATTCATATTGAAGAATATGAGACAGAAGCAAGAGATACTAAGTTAGGACCTGAAGAGATTACAAGAGATCTTCCATCAACAGGTTCTGAGGCAGTTAAGGATCTTGATGAGAATGGTATCATCCGTGTTGGTGCTGAAGTAAGAGCTGGTGATATCCTTGTTGGTAAGGTTACTCCTAAGGGAGAGACAGAGCTTACTGCTGAAGAGAGACTTCTTAGAGCTATCTTTGGTGAGAAGGCAAGAGAAGTAAGAGATACTTCACTTAAGGTTCCTCATGGTGCATACGGTATCGTTGTTGCTGTTAAGACATTTACAAGACAGAACGGAGATGAACTCTCACCAGGAGTTAACAAGTCTGTTCGTATATATATTGCACAGAAGAGAAAGATCGGCGTTGGTGATAAGATGGCTGGTCGTCATGGTAACAAGGGTGTCGTATCAAGAGTACTTCCTGTTGAAGATATGCCATTCCTTCCTAATGGTCGTCCGCTTGATATCGTACTTAACCCATTGGGCGTTCCTTCACGAATGAACATTGGACAGGTCCTTGAGATTCATTTAAGTCTTGCTGCCAAGGTACTTGGATTTAACATTGCAACACCAGTATTTGATGGTGCAGATGAGAACGATATTATGGATACTCTTGATATGGCAAATGCATATGCTAACCATCCATTTGATGATGAAGAGCTTGCAGCCCAGAAGGCTGAGGCTGAAAAGAATGGAGAAGAATATCCAGAGGATATGGTTACATTTACAGCAGAATATAAGGATGTCCTTAATAAAGAGGTGTTTGATTACCTTTCAGAACATAGAGATCACAGAGCTGAGTGGAAGGGTGTTCCAATCGGTCGTGATGGTAAGGTAAGACTTAGAGATGGTAGAACAGGTGAGTATTTCGACAGTCCTGTAACTATCGGATTCATGCATTACTTAAAGCTTCATCACCTTGTTGATGATAAGATTCATGCTCGTTCAACTGGTCCATACTCACTTGTAACACAGCAGCCACTTGGTGGTAAAGCTCAGTTCGGTGGACAGAGATTTGGAGAGATGGAAGTTTGGGCACTTGAGGCTTATGGTGCTGCTTATACTCTTCAGGAAATCCTTACTGTTAAGTCTGATGATGTTGTAGGACGAGTTAAGACTTACGAAGCTATTATTAAGGGTGAGAATATTCCTGAACCAGGAGTTCCAGAATCATTCAAGGTTCTTCTTAAGGAACTTCAGTCACTCGCACTTGATGTAAGAGTTCTTGATCAGGACAACAATGAAGTCAGACTTCTTGAAAGTTCTGAGTATGAAGTTACTGATTTCAAGAAGGTTCTTGATGAAGGTAACGGATATAGAAGAAACAGCAGAGAGGAAGAGGCAGAGTACAAGGCTGGCGGAATGTCAACAGTTACTCTCAATGAAGATGGAACAGAAGATGCTGTAGATTCAGATGATGAAGCTGATTTTGATATGGCCGATGATTTTGATGATGATTACGGCGATGGCAATTCAGATGAATATTAATTAGAAGGGAGCACTATAATGGCAGAAGAAATTAAATCAAATAAGTCAATGAAATTTGATAAAATTCAGATCAAGCTTGCTTCTCCTGAGAATATTTTGGAGTGGTCTCATGGTGAGGTTACCAAACCTGAAACAATTAACTATAGAACACTTAAGCCAGAAAAGGATGGACTTTTCTGCGAAAGAATATTTGGTCCTAGCAAGGACTGGGAGTGCCACTGCGGTAAGTACAAGAAGATCAAAGACAAGGGTATTGTCTGCGACAAATGTGGTGTTGAGGTTACTAAGGCCAGCGTAAGAAGAGACCGTATGGGTCATATTCACCTTGCTGCACCTGTATCACATATCTGGTACTTCAAGGGTATTCCTAGCCGTATGGATCTCATTCTTGATATTGGTCCTAAGAACCTTGAAAAGGTATTATATTTTGCTTCATATATCGTAATTGATCCAGGTGAAACAGATATTCCTTTCAAGAAGATTCTTTCAGAGACTGAATACAGAGAACTCTGTGAGCAGTACGGAAGCAAGGCTTTCCGTGTTGGTATGGGAGCTGAGGCAATCCTTGAGCTCCTCCGGATGGTTAACCTTGAAGAAGAAGAAGTAAGACTTAAGGAAGAGCTTGCTAACACTACTTCTCAGAAGGCTGCCAGACTTATAAAGAGAATTGAAGTTGTTGAAGCATTTAAGAATGCAGGAACTAAGCCTGAGTGGATGATTCTTACAGAAATCCCTGTAATCCCACCAGATTTAAGACCTATGGTCCAGCTTGATGGTGGACGTTTTGCAACTTCAGATCTTAATGATCTTTACAGAAGAATTATTAACAGAAATAACAGACTTGCAAGACTTCTTGAGCTTGGCGCTCCTGAAATCATTGTCCGTAACGAGAAGAGAATGCTTCAGGAAGCTGTTGATGCTCTTATTGATAATGGACGTAGAAATGGCCGTCCTGTAACAGGCCCTGGTAACAGAGCTCTTAAGTCTTTATCAGATTTATTAAAGGGTAAGCAGGGACGTTTCAGGCAGAACCTTCTTGGTAAGCGAGTTGACTACTCAGGACGTTCAGTTATCGTAGTAGGACCAGAACTTAAGATTTACCAGTGTGGTCTTCCTAAAGAGATGGCTATTGAGTTATTCAAGCCATTTGTTATGAGAGAGCTTGTAAGACGTAATCTTGCAGATAATATTAAGAAAGCTAAGAAGAGCGTAGAACATCTTGAGCCAGAAGTATGGGATGTACTTGAAGATGTTATCAAAGAGCATCCAGTTATGCTTAACCGTGCTCCTACACTTCACAGACTTGGTATTCAGGCATTTGAGCCAATCCTTGTAGAAGGTAAGGCTATTAAGCTTCATCCACTTGTTTGTACAGCGTTCAATGCCGATTTCGATGGTGACCAGATGGCTGTCCATCTCCCACTTTCTGTTGAGGCTCAGGCTGAGTGTAGATTTATGCTTCTTTCACCTAACAACCTTCTTAAGCCATCTGATGGTGGTCCTGTTGCCGTTCCTTCACAGGATATGGTACTTGGTATTTACTACCTTACACAGGAAAGACCAGGTGCAAAGGGAGAGGGCAAGATTTTCAAGAGTATCAATGAAGCAGTTCTTGCTTATGAGAATGGTATAATTACATTACATGCTAAGATTATGGTTCATGTAACTAAGAATATTAACGGAGAAGAGCTTTCAGGTAATATTGAGTCTACACTTGGAAGACTTATATTTAATGAGATTCTTCCTCAGGATTTAGGATATGTTGACAGAAGCAAGGAAGAGAATTTATTACTTCCAGAAGTTGATTTCCATGTAGGAAAGAAACAGCTTAAGGATATCTTACAGCATGTTATCAATACTCATGGTACTACAACAACTGCAGAAGTTCTTGATGATATCAAGGCTATGGGTTATAAGTACTCTACCAGAGCTGCCATGACTGTTTCTATTTCTGAGATGACAGTGCCACCAGTTAAGAAGCAGCTTCTTGCTGAGGCAGAAAAGAAAGTTGAACAGATTACTGTTAAATATAACAGAGGTCAGGCTACTGACGAGGAAAGACATAAGAATGTTATCCGCGTATGGCAGGAAACTGATGATAAGATTAAGGACGCCCTTCTTCAGGGTCTTGATAAATATAACAACATCTTCATGATGGCTGACTCAGGTGCCCGTGGTTCTAACCAGCAGATTAAGCAGTTAGCAGGTATGCGTGGTTTGATGGCCGATACATCAGGTAACACTATCGAACTTCCTATCAAGTCTAACTTCCGTGAAGGTCTTGATGTTCTGGAATACTTTATTTCAGCTCACGGTGCCCGTAAAGGACTTTCAGATACAGCCCTTCGTACAGCCGATTCAGGATACCTTACAAGAAGACTTGTTGATGTTTCTCAGGATCTTATTATCAGAGAGACAGATTGTAGCGCAGGTAAGCAGATACCAGGTATGTATGTTTACTCATTTGTTAATAACAGAGCTACAAACTCAAGTGATGCCAAGGAAGATATTCTTGAACCATTACAGGAGCGTATTACAGGAAGATACTTAGCTGAGGATATTGTTGATCCAGCTACTGGTGAGGTTATTGTTGAAGCTAACCACCTTGTAACTCCTAAGAGAGCAGAAGCTATTATTAAGACCGGTGTTGATAAGGTTAAGATCAGAACAATTCTTACTTGCCGTTCACATATTGGTGTATGTGCTAAATGTTATGGAACTAACATGGCTACTGGTCAGACAGTACAGGTTGGTGAAGCTGTTGGTATTATTGCAGCCCAGTCAATCGGTGAGCCTGGTACACAGCTTACTATGAGAACTTTCCATACTGGTGGTGTTGCCGGTGATAACATTACTCAGGGTCTTCCTAGAGTAGAAGAGCTTTTCGAGGCAAGAAAGCCTAAGATGCTGGCTGTACTTGCTGAGTTTGGCGGAACTGTAAGCATTGTTAAGACTGAGAAGAAGACTGAAATCGTTATAACTGACGATGAAGGTAATTCAAAGGCTTATCCATTATCTAAGGATACAAGAGAAAAGGTTGTTGAAGGACAGGTTGTAGCTAAGGGTGAAGAAATCACAGAGGGTTCTGAGAATCCACATGATATCGTAAGAATTCTTGGTGTAAGAGCTGTTCAGGATTACCTCCTTCGTGAAGTTCAGAAGGTTTACCGTATCCAGGGTGTTGATATCAATGATAAGCATATCGAGCTTATTGTTCGTCAGATGCTTAAGAAGATAGTTGTTGATGAAGCTGGAGATTCTAATTTCCTTCCAGGTTCACAGGTTGACACAATTGAATTCCAGGAAGTTAATGAGAAGCTTGAAGAGGAAGGAAAGAAGCTTGCTACAGGCACTCCAATCATTCTTGGTATTACTAAGGCTTCACTTGCTTCTACATCATTTATGTCAGCTGCCTCATTCCAGGAGACAACAAAGGTTCTTACAGATGCAGCTATTAATGGAAAGATTGATCCACTTATCGGACTTAAAGAGAACGTTATTATTGGTAAGCTTATCCCTGCTGGTACAGGTATGAAGCGTTATCAGGATATTAAGATCAGTTCTACAAATAACTACATCGAAGAAGATGAAGAATCTGGTGATGATGAACTTATATTCACACAGGAAGATTAATTCTTTATAGATAATTTATGGCGTGTCAGATTGATAAAATCTGGCACGCTTTATCTTTTTTTGAAAAAATGCTTGACACTGCATTTGCAAAAATATATACTAATAAAGCGTGCGAATAGGCAAGTTCTATTTTTGCGCTGTTTTGATAACAAAACATTTTCTTAGTTGATACTAAGATGCAACCATTCATTATTCTAATTTCGGGAGGTGAAAACGGAATGCCAACATTTAACCAGTTAGTAAGACAGGGAAGAAAGACTGCAGAAAAGAAGTCTACAGCACCAGCTCTTCAGAAGGGTTATAACTCACTTCAGAAGAAGGCTACAGATATCTCTTCTCCACAGAAGAGAGGTGTTTGTACAGCTGTTAAGACTGCTACACCTAAGAAGCCTAACTCAGCTCTTAGAAAGATTGCCAGAGTACGTCTTTCTAATGGTATCGAGGTAACATCTTACATCCCAGGTGAGGGACACAATCTTCAGGAGCACAGCGTTGTTCTTATAAGAGGTGGAAGAGTAAAGGATTTACCAGGTACAAGATACCACATCATCAGAGGAACACTTGATACAGCAGGTGTTGCAAAGAGAAGACAGGCTCGTTCTAAGTACGGTGCTAAGAGACCTAAGGACGCTAAGTAATTAAGCCTGAATTAAGACACGCATTTGTATGAATGCATGCAAGTTTTACAATTTGCAAGAGTCGGATTCGTAAGAATCTGATTTTTACGAACAAATTAAATTTTGAATTGTGCCGGAATTAGATTAATCAAGAGGTTGCAGGTTAATATATACGGCGCGAACACATTTTTTATTTGTGAGTACCTATGATTTAATAAATTTATTAAGGAGGGAAGAACCGTGCCACGTAAAGGACATACACAGAAAAGAGATGTATTAGCAGATCCTATTTACAACAATAAGGTAGTTACTAAGCTTATCAACAACATTATGCTTGATGGTAAGAGAGGAGTAGCTCAGAAGATTGTTTACGGTGCTTTTGATAGAGTTGCAGCTAAGACTGAGAGACCAGCTATCGAAGTATTTGAAGAAGCTATGAACAATATTATGCCAGTTCTTGAAGTTAAGGCTAGACGTATCGGTGGAGCTACTTACCAGGTACCTATCGAAGTTAAGCCAGACAGAAGACAGGCTTTAGCTCTTCGTTGGATGACTACATTCTCTAGAGCAAGAGGCGAGAAGACTATGGAAGAAAGACTCGCTAACGAAATTCTTGATGCAGCTAACAACACAGGTGCATCAGTAAAGAGAAAAGAAGATATGCACAAGATGGCAGAAGCAAACAAGGCTTTTGCTCATTACAGATTCTAATAATAATTATAGGAGGTTTTATCCATGGCTGGAAGAGAATATCCATTGGAGAGAACCAGAAATATCGGAATTATGGCTCATATTGATGCTGGTAAGACAACATTAACAGAGCGTATCCTTTATTATACTGGTGTTAACCACAAGATTGGTGATACTCATGAAGGTACTGCTACTATGGACTGGATGGCCCAGGAGCAGGAGAGAGGTATCACAATCACTTCAGCTGCTACAACATGTCACTGGACACCTGAGAAAGAGGGTAAGCCAGATAAGACACAGCCAGAATACCGTATTAACATTATCGATACTCCAGGACACGTTGACTTCACAGTAGAGGTTGAGCGTTCACTTAGAGTACTTGATGGTGCCGTAGGTGTATTCGATGCACAGAACGGTGTTGAGCCACAGTCAGAGAATGTATGGCGTCAGGCTGATAAGTACAATGTACCTCGTATGGCTTTCATGAACAAGATGGATAAGATGGGTGCTGATTTCTTCGGATCATGCAACCAGCTTATTACAAAGCTTGGAAAGAATCCTGTACTTGTACAGATTCCAATCGGTAAGGAAGATGACTTCAAGGGAATCATTGACTTATTCGAGATGAAGGCTTATGTCTTCAACGGAGATAAGGGTGATGATATCGTTGTTGGTGAGATTCCAGACGATTTAAAGGATCAGGCTCAGGAATATCATGACAAGCTCGTTGAGCAGTGTGCTGAACTTGATGAAGACCTTATGGAGAAGTTCTTTAATGATGAGGAAATTTCAGTTCCAGAGTTAAAGGCTGCTTTAAGAAAGGGTACTATCGAGGGTACAGCTATTCCTTGTCTTTGCGGTACAGCTTATAAGAACAAGGGTGTTCAGAAGCTTCTTGATGCTGTTATCGAGTACATGCCAGCTCCTACAGATATCCCAGATATCACAGGTGTTGACGAAGACGGTAACGAAGTAACAAGAAAGTCATCTGATGAAGAGCCATTTGCAGCTCTTGCATTCAAGATTATGACTGATCCATTCGTTGGTAAGTTAGCATTCTTCAGAGTTTACTCAGGTACATTAAACGGTGGTTCATATGTACTTAATGCTAATAAGAACAAGAAGGAAAGAGTTGGACGTATTCTTCAGATGCACGCCAACCAGAGAAAAGAAATAGATAAGGTTTACTCAGGAGATATCGCTGCTGCAGTAGGTCTTAAGATAACAGTTACAGGTGATACAATCTGTGATGAGCAGCATCCAGTTATCTTAGAGTCTATGGAATTCCCAGAGCCAGTTATCGAACTTGCTATTGAGCCAAAGACTAAGAATGACCAGGGTAAGATGGGTGAAGCTTTAGCAAAGCTTGCTGAAGAAGATCCTACATTCCGTGCTCATACAGATCAGGAAACAGGTCAGACAATCATCGCTGGTATGGGTGAGCTTCACCTTGATATCATCGTTGACAGACTTCTTCGTGAATTCAAGGTAGAAGCTAATGTAGGTGCACCTCAGGTTGCTTACAGAGAATGCTTTACAAAGCCAGTTGATATCGATAGCAAATATGCTAAGCAGTCAGGTGGACGTGGTCAGTATGGTCACTGTAAAGTACGTTTCTCACCACTTGAAGCTAACGTTGATAAGTTTGATGTTGAGACAAAGAACACAGTATTAATTAACGAACCTCCAGTACTCTTCTGTGAGTCTTCAGTAGTTGGTGGTGCTATTCCTAAGGAATATATCCCTTCAGTTGCTGACGGTATCAGAGAAGCTGCTAATTCAGGTATCTTAGCTGGATTCCCAGTTCTCGGACTTAGAGCAGATATTTACGATGGTTCATACCATGAAGTCGATTCTTCAGAAATGGCATTCCACATTGCTGGTTCTATGGCATTCAAGGATGCTATGGCTAAGGCAGCACCTGCCCTTCTTGAGCCTATCATGAAGGTTGAGGTTACTATGCCAGAAGAATACATGGGTGATGTAATCGGTGATATCAACTCACGTAGAGGACGTATTGAGGGTATGGAAGATATCTCAGGTGGTAAGATGATTAAAGCATTCGTTCCACTTGCTGAGATGTTCGGATATGCTACTGACCTTCGTTCTAAGACACAGGGTCGTGGTAACTACTCTATGTTCTTCGATAAGTATGAGCAGGCTCCAAAGTCTGTTCAGGATAAGGTTATTTCTGATAGAAATAAGTAATAACTATAAAAATATAGTTGAAATATTTCACTAAATGAAATATAATAAATATCAGCTATGACAAAGCCCGAGGGGGATACCCCTCAGGGCAATCTAAATATTTTTAGGAGGATTTTAAACAATGGCAAAGGCTAAATTTGAGAGAACAAAACCACATTGTAACATTGGTACAATCGGACACGTAGATCACGGTAAGACTACATTAACAGCTGCTATCACAAAGACTCTTCATGAGAGACTTGGTACAGGTGAGGCTGTTGCATTCGAGAATATTGATAAGGCACCAGAGGAAAGAGAAAGAGGTATCACTATCTCTACAGCTCACGTTGAGTACGAGACAGAGAAGAGACACTATGCACACGTTGACTGTCCAGGACATGCTGATTATGTAAAGAACATGATCACAGGTGCTGCTCAGATGGATGCAGGTATCCTTGTTGTTGCTGCTACTGATGGTGTTATGGCTCAGACAAGAGAGCATATCCTTCTTGCTCGTCAGGTTGGTGTTCCTTACATCGTTGTATTCATGAACAAGTGTGATATGGTTGATGATCCAGAACTTCTTGAATTAGTAGATATGGAAATCAGAGAACTTCTTAACGAGTACGGATTCCCAGGAGATGATACTCCAATCATCCAGGGTTCAGCTCTTAAGGCTCTTGAAGATCCTAACAGCGAATGGGGAGATAAGATCCTTGAGCTTATGCATACTATTGATGAGTATGTTCCAGATCCAGAAAGAGATACAGATAAGCCATTCCTTATGCCTGTAGAGGACGTATTCTCTATCACAGGACGTGGTACTGTTGCTACTGGTAGAGTAGAGAGAGGTGTTCTCCACGTTAATGAGGAAGTTGAAATCGTTGGTATCCACGAAGATATCCGTAAGGTAGTTGTAACTGGTATCGAGATGTTCAGAAAGCTTCTTGATGAGGCTCAGCCAGGTGATAACATTGGTGCACTTCTTAGAGGTGTTCAGAGAGACGAGATTCAGAGAGGACAGGTTCTCTGCAAGCCAGGTTCAATCACACCACACCACAAGTTTACAGCTCAGGTTTACGTATTAACAAAGGACGAAGGTGGACGTCATACTCCATTCTTCAACAACTACAGACCACAGTTCTACTTCAGAACAACTGATGTAACTGGTGTTTGTGAGCTTCCAGCTGGTACAGAAATGTGCATGCCTGGTGATAACGTAGAGATGACAGTTGAACTTATCCATAACGTAGCTATGGAGCAGGGTCTTCGTTTCGCTATCCGTGAGGGTGGTAGAACAGTTGGTTCTGGTGCTGTTGCATCTATCATCGAGTAATTGTTATTAATACAGTTCTTTCAAGGGTTTCCGAGGTTATCGGAAACCCTTTTTTGCGCGGGCAGCGATTAGAGAAGTTATGGAAAGTTCGCAGTCGTGCTCGCGAAGTAATGAACTAGAATATGATAAAAAGAGGAGTACGACATGTTATATATAATGCGTCATGGCAGAACAGACTGGAATGTACGTCATAAATTACAGGGAAGAACAGATATACCGCTTAATGATGAAGGCAGAATGATGGCGGTAGAGGCTGGGAAACGGTATGTAGATATACATTTTGACGTATGTTATTCATCTCCTTTAGAAAGGGCAAAAGAAACGGCAGAGATTTTCTTAAAGGGAAGGAATGTTCCTGTGTTTACAGATGACAGACTTGTTGAGATGGGATTTGGAGTATATGAAGGAATAGAAAATTCATTTGCTATAGATGACTGTCCGATTAATACTCTTTTTAATAAGCCTGAGAAGTATGTTACGGTTGAAGGTGGGGAAAGCTTTGAGGAGCTTTTCGCAAGAACAGGAGAGTTTATAGATAATGTGGTTATGCCACAGGTTAATAGTGGTAAAGATATACTGATTGTCGGTCATGGTGCAATGAACTGCAGTATTATAGCAAAATTCAGAGGAACACCACTGGATAAATTCTGGGATGGAATGACTGATAATTGTCAGGTAGTAAAGCTTATATAATATTATAAAACACAATTTTACGATTTATTCAGACCAAATCATGCTTGGTTTCGTATATAAGTATAGAAGTTAATAAATGAGACTTTGACTTACAACGGAAGGTTAGGATGGTGATTGGGATGAGTAGGAGAGATGGCAGGAGAAAATACAAAAAAAGAGGAAAAAGGAAGAATCAAATATTCCTTGTAATGATGACTATACTGGCATGTACGGTAGCAATTGTATTAACAGTCAAGATGAATAATAAGAATGTCAGCAAAGGTGTAGCAGTAGGTGCAGAATATACAGCAATTAAAAGCGATGGTAATGTGACGGAGGAACAGCTTTCTGTAAGTGAAGAGACTGTAAATAATTTACCAGATGTATACAGAATAGAATGCTATGAATCGCTTAATCAGAATCCAGAGCTGCCAACAGGATGCGAGATTACATCGTTAACCTCCGTACTAAATTATTATGGCTGTAATGTTGATAAAACAACTATGGCAGATGAATATCTTAAGAAAGGCAATGGCAGCTTCTACGAAATGTTTCTTGGTAATCCAAGGGATAACACAAGTTATGGATGCATGTCACAGCCAATTGTTAATGCAGCTAATAAATATTTCAAAGTTAATAATATGTCAGCAGTTGCAAAGAATATAAGCGGAACAGATTTTAACGAGATTCTTGGTATGGTTGCTCAGGGTGACCCGATAGTAATATGGAATACAATAGATATGAGACAGCCATATGAATCTAAGACATTTGTATTTAATGGGAAAGAATATACATGGATGTCTCCAGAACATTGTGTTGTAATTACAGGATATGATTTTAATAAGAATATTGTTTATATAATGGATCCTATGGAAGGTAATATAACAAGGAATCTTGAGACATTTCAATCCAGATATGAAGCGATGCACAGCCAGGCTGTCTATATTATAGAATAATTAAGGGAGGGCAATATTGTCCTCCCTTTAGTCATGTTATTAGTTTGATTTAATATTATGCCTTGCATTAAGCTTCTTGGCGCAATGTATGAATGCAGGGAATAAAAATGCGTCAGCAGCAATCCATGCGATTGGTGAGGCGAGGCATGCACCCATGAATCCAATATTTGGAATAAGTATGATGGCTGCAAACGCACGGCCAATCATCTCTAAGATACCAGCTGATATTGCAAATACGGAGAAGCCCATACCCTGTATGCAGAATCGGACTACGTTAACACCTGTAAGCGGAATGTAGAAGCATGCAGATGCAAGAATGAACTGTCTTGTAAGAGCAATAATTGTTGTCTCAGATGCATTAACGAATAATAATGCAATATAATCTGTAGTGAAATACAGTGCAATAAGTGAAAGAACACTGTATACTGAACCAATTATCATAGCAGAGCGTACGCCCTGACCAAGTCTTTTGATCTTGGCAGCTCCAACATTCTGCCCGGCATAGGTTGCCATGGTTGAGCCTAGTGCATCAAATGGACAACAAGTAAAGTTGAACATCTTAGAACCGGCAGTCATTGCAGCTACATATGTTGAACCAAGTGTATTAACAGCAGCCTGAAGGATTGTACTTCCGATGGCTGTTATTGAATACTGGAGTCCCATAGGAACGCCGTTCATACACAGGTTGGTGATGAATCTTCTATCAAGTATCCTTTCTGATTTGTCTCCTTTTAAGATGTCATATTTCTTATACATATATATAAGGCAGGTAAGTCCCGAAATTAACTGTGATGTTACGGTCGCCCAGCCGGCTCCGGCAACACCCATCTTACATACAAGAATAAGAAAGAAATCAAGTACAACATTTATTATTGAAGAAAGCACAAGGAAAACTACAGGTGTTTTACTGTCACCAAGCGAACGGATAACGCCGGATACCATGTTGTACAGAAACACAGTTGGGATTCCGATGAATATAACAACTATGTAATTGTAGGCATGGTCAATAATATCTGCCGGTGTATTCATAACGATAAGTATCTTGCGGCAGAATATTACGGATGCAAGCGTAAGCACTATGGCAAACACAACACTGCAGATATATCCGTTAAATACATATTTTCTAAGGTCTGAAGGCTTCTTTGCACCAAAGCACTGGGCGACCGGAATCACGAATCCGTTACAGACTCCCATACAGAAACCGATTATCATGAAGTTGATAGAACCTGTTGCTCCAACTCCGGCAAGAGCTTCAACACCGAGAGTTTTACCAACAATTATTGTGTCAACAAGGTTGTAGAACTGCTGAAACAGCATTCCGAACAGCATTGGAACTGCGAATCCAAGAATATGTTTGGAAGGCGAACCATTTGTCATGTCTTTTACCATAGGATTTCCTCACTTTCGTATATTTATAAAGCCAAATGATTATACTATATTTTTACAAACTGTCAAACTGATTTTGCACGAATTTGAATTAATTTAACGAATTATTGTCTTAATATGAAATGTCTGTTAAAATGCATAGGTAATATTTATGCGGAGGCAGATATGAAGAAAACTTTTGATGTTAAGAGACTTACAACGCTGGCATTGCTTACAACAATTGCACTGACAATATTTGTTGTGGAATCAGCGATACCTACGCTTGTTCCAATACCGGGAGTTAAGTTAGGGCTTGCCAATATAGTCACACTTTTTGTATTAAAAAGGTATAAATTCAGTGATGCAGCTATTGTGCTGGCTATGAGAATTATACTGGCTACAATATTTACAGGGCAGGCAGTATCATTTATATATAGTGTAAGTGGTGGATTTTTATGTCTTATTGTGATGGCAGCTGTTAATAAATTGCTTAGGGGACAGTATATATTCCTTACAGGTATACTTGGCGCGGTGTCGCACAATGCAGGTCAGATTCTTGCTGCATTTTTCATACTCAGATTGTCAGGTATATTTGCGTACATGCCGTTCCTTGTGATAAGCGGTGTTATAACAGGTCTGTTTACGGGCCTTGTGTGCTTCTTTGCAGACAGATATATTCCTAAAAAATATACTATATAGCAGATGGAGGAGATTGTGAAAAAAAGAGTTGTTGCAGTGGTGGCTGTGATTGTCCTGCTTGTTGGGGCAAGTGTGGCTTCTATTATATATATGAAATCAGGAAAGAATGACGGTAGAAAGACTGCTTATATATACAGAGATAACGAATTGTTAAGAACTGTTTCGTTAGATGATGTTAAGAATCCGTACACGTTCAGGATTGAATACGGGGATGGAGAGTATAATGATATTCTTGTCGAGAATGGAAAGATTAAGATTGCTGATGCAAGCTGTCCGGATAAGCTGTGTGTGAATATGGGCTATATATCTGAGCCTTTAATGCCAATCACATGTCTGCCTAATCATCTTGTTATTAGAATTGTGAATGACGGCGAAGAATCGCCGTCACTCGATGGTGTTGTGTATTAATTATTTCATCCAGCGGCCAGAAGCTCCACATGGAAGAACAAGTCCGTTGCTTGAAACAGGAAGACCTACTTCCTGTGAATCACAGTGTCCGCCAAAGCTCTTAAGTTCTGTGCTTAACATATAAGTAAGAACGGCTGGCTGAAGACCTGTAGTGTATGAATTAATAAGGAAAAATAATGGTTCATCAGAAAGAAGCTGTGCACAAAGCTTAACAAGCGGGTGTATGGCTTCTTCTATTTTCCAGATTTCTCCTTTAGGACCACGACCATATGAAGGTGGATCCATGATGATTGCGTCGTAATGGTTACCTCTTCTTATCTCTCTTTCTACAAACTTTACACAGTCATCAACTATCCATCGGATAGGCTTGTCGATAAGTCCTGAAGATTGTGCATTTTCTTTAGCCCATGCGACTATACCCTTAGAAGCATCTACATGCGTAACATTAGCACCTGCGGCTGCACATGCAAGTGTTGCTCCACCAGTATAAGCAAACAGGTTAAGAACCTTTACAGGTTCACTGCCACGCTTTTTCCTGGCATCAGAGATTATCTTTCCAAACCAGTCCCAGTTAGCAGCCTGCTCAGGGAATATTCCTGTGTGCTTGAAGCTGAATGGCTTTAAGTTGAATGTCAGCTCCTGTTCAAATGAAGGACTGTTGTAGTGAATCTGCCACTGCTGTGGAAGGTCAAAGAACTCCCATTCTCCGCCGCCCTTAGAACTTCTGTGGTAATGACCGTTCATATTCTTCCAGCCACGCTCTTTCTTAGGAGTGTCCCATATTACCTGTGGGTCCGGGCGTACAAGAATATACTTACCCCAGCGTTCAAGTTTTTCGCCCTTAGAGGTATCTATTACTTCATAATCTTTCCAGTTGTCAGCTATAAACATAATTAAGTATCCTTTTCTATATAAAAATGTGTTGCAGTTTGGTACCGCATTTGTTATTAAATAATTATATACGAAAATATTAATAACTGCAATCGTGCAAAAATGTTTTGAACAGGCTTATTTTATGTTAATATATTTCTATCGAAATCTGATTAAGGGGCGATGCATATTGAAAAATGTTAGTTTAAAGAATATACAGAAGGATATTATTTCAGGAATAATTGTTGCACTTGTGTCAATTCCTATATCAATGGGATATGCACAGATTGCGGGACTGCCTGCGGTGTATGGTCTGTACTGCTCTATTCTGCCAGTGCTTATATATGGACTTGTGACATCTTCGCCGCAGTTCGTGTTCGGAGTGGATGCAACTCCGGCGGCACTTGTTGGTGGAACACTTGCAACGCTTGGGATAGTGTCAGGCTCTGAGGAGGCGAAGGCAGTAGTTCCGGCGATAACTTTAGTTGCAGCATTGTGGCTGTTGGTTTTCTTTTTTATTAAAGCAGGCCGTATTGTCAATTACATATCAACACCTGTAATGGGTGGATTTATAAGCGGTATTGGTGTGACAATAATTCTTATGCAGGCAGCAAAGCTGTTTGGCGGTAATGCGGGAACAGGAGAGGCAATAAAGCTTCTTATACATATAGCTGGTGAGATGAAGTCGTTCAATCCGTTGTCGGCAGTGCTTGGAGTTGGAACAGTTGTGATTATTCTTGTTGCAAAGAAGTTCATTCCAAAGTTTCCGATGTCAGTACTTCTTATGGTACTTGGTGCACTTGCAACTGCAATTTTTCATATTGACAGATTCGGTGTTAAGCTTCTTCCACATGTTGATAAGGGGCTGCCGGGATTCTCACTTCCTGATATGTCAGTTGTATTTAAGAATCCGTCAGATATAATACTTCTTGGACTTTCAGTGGCAGGTGTTGTCATGGCGCAGACATTGCTTGCAACTAATAATTATGCCAACAAATATGGCTATAAAGTAAGCAATAACAGAGAAATTCTGTCTTATGCTGCTGCAAATGCGGCTTCTGCTGTAATTGGCGGATGTCCTTTGAATGGAAGTGTGTCAAGAACAGGAATTGCAGATCAGTTTGGTTGTAAATCACAGGTTATGTCAATAACAGCTTCTCTGACAATGCTTCTTATAGTGCTTTTTGGCACGCCGGTGCTTGAGTATCTTCCTGTACCAATACTTACAGGAATTGTTGTTGCTGCGTTGATTGGAATTACTGAATTCGGGCTTGCAGTTAAATTATGGAAAACAGACCATAAGGAGTTTGCAATATTTGTAGGAGCATTTTTAGGCGTTCTGTTATTCGGAACGATATACGGAGTTGTAATAGGTGTAATTCTTTCATTCATTGCTGTTATTGTCAAAGCGGTTGAACCGCCAAGAGCATTTCTCGGAGTTATACCGGGACAGGATGGGTTCTACAGCCTTAACAGATACCGTAATGTAAAGAGGATAAAAGGTGCGGTTATATACAGATTTAATGGTGCACTTTTCTTTGCAAATATTAATACATTTGTTGATGATATAGAAAAGAATCTTGATGATAATACTAAAATGGTAATTGTAGACGCCGGAGGTGTGGGTTCTATTGATGTGACGGCAGTTGACAGGCTTATGTCTTTATATAAGGCACTTGAAAAGAAAGGCATCAGATTCTATATTACAGAGCATGAACACACACTTAATGACCAGTTAAGGGAACTTGGCGCAGGCATGCTTGTTGAAAAAGGTGTTGTAAGAAGAACTATTCCGCTTGCCTTAAGAGATGCAGGGCTTGACATACCTTATCCTGTTGAGGAGGGGGAAGGAGAGCAGGCTGTTTCTGGTGAGGTACATGAGGACAACGAAAGGCTTGCTGAGATTGAGTGGGCTTTTGGTGCAGATGCAGACGAATGGCTTGAGAAGATGGCAACAGAGATGGCTGATGAGATTGGCAGTGTCAAGAAAGATGAGAAGAATGTTATTGTTGATGCTGAAAAGCATGCAGCATGGGGAAGAATCGGACTCTTTGATGAGAATGAGCTGCTTGAGCGACTTGAGATGCATTTGTTTGATGATAAAAAATATTCGAATCTTGATATTGATGATATTGAGAAAAGAATTGATGAACGCCGTGTGGTTGTCGAGAAGAAGCTTGCACAGATTAATCCTGACGCAATCCAGATGCTTAAAGAACACAGAAAGGAAATGCTTGACAGAGTAAAACTTCACAATCCGTATGCATATGAGCATATGATGGAGCAGAAGAGAAAGCATTATGAACATCTGAAGAAGAAAGACCCGGAGCTTGCACAGAAGCTTAAGAATTTCTATAATCTTTCAGATGATGACCAATAATTTATATAACGGAGATAATAGTGAATATATTAAATATTGAAAAGGTCAGCAAGACCTACGGAGAAAAGGAACTTTTTAATAATATAAGTCTGGGAATTAACAGTGGCGATAAGATTGGGCTTATAGGTGTGAATGGAACGGGTAAGTCTACTCTTTTAAAGATTATTGCGGGTGTTGAAGAACCAGATGAGGGACAGGTTGTAAAGGGCAAGGGAATTGAGCTTGCGTATCTTGCGCAGACACCTCTGTATTATGATAATGAAAATGTACTGGAATATGTTATGCGTGGAAAGCATGTGGACAGCCAGCCAAAAGCAAAAGAGATTCTTAACAAGCTTGGAATAACAAATTATGGTGCAATGATGAATATTTTATCAGGCGGTCAGAAGAAAAGAGCAGCGCTTGCGAGAACTTTAGTTGAGCCGGCAAGGCTTCTTATTCTTGACGAACCTACTAACCATCTTGATAATGACATGGTACTCTGGCTGGAGCAGTTCATTAAGAATTTCAAGGGAGAACTTATCATGGTTACTCATGACAGATATTTCCTTGATAATGTAACTAACAGGATTGTAGAGCTTGATAAAGCTTCCTTGTACAGCTACGATACGAATTATTCAGGCTTTCTTGAACTGAAGACCCAGCGTGAGGAGATGGAGAGGGCAACTGAGGCCAAGAGACAGAATATATTAAGGAAGGAACTCGCGTGGATAAGAAGGGGATGTCAGGCTCGTTCTACCAAGCAGCAGGCACGAATTGACAGATTTGAAGATATGAAGGAGGCTTCAAAGCAGGCGAGAGCCAGATTTGACAAGCAGCTGATGGATATGAATTCAGTCAGCAGCAGGCTTGGAAGAAAAACTGTCGAACTCCACAACATATGCAAAAGCTTTGGAGAGAGGACAATAATTGACGATTTTACCTACATTTTTCTAAGAGATGACAGAATCGGTATTGTCGGTGATAACGGATGCGGCAAGTCTACGCTTATGAAGATTATAGCAGGTCAGCTTGAGCCGGACAGCGGCAGTGTTGAGGTTGGAGAGACTGTAAGAATCGGATATTTCATGCAGGAGAACGAACCACTTGATGACAGCCTTACTGTGCTAGAGTTCGTAAGAAGCATAGGCGAATATGTTACGACGGCAGATGGAAAGGCAACAGCGTCACAGATGTGTGAGAAGTTTCTTTTTACACCGAAGCAGCAGTGGACGCCTATAAGCAAGCTATCAGGTGGTGAGAAGAGGAGACTTTATCTGTTAAGTGTTCTTATGAGTGCGCCAAATGTGATTATTCTCGATGAGCCTACCAACGACCTTGACATTGAGACTCTTGAGATACTTGAGGAGTATCTTGATGGATTTGCAGGTATTGTAATCACAGTTTCACATGACAGATATTTCCTTGACAGAGTCGTTGACAGGATATTTGCATTTGAGGCAGGAGGTCACCTTACACAGTACGAAGGCGGTTATACGGATTACAGGGATAAATGTGTTTCTTCTATATATAATGTGGCATCAAATGGAATATCTGATACATCCAAATCAAAGGCAGCAGGGCAGGTGAAGAAAGCATATAACAGTCATGAGGATAAGATTAAGTTCACATACATGGAACAGAAGGAATATGAGACTATAGATGATGATATAGAGAAGCTTGAAAACAGGGTTTCAGAACTTGATGACGAGATTGCAAAGAATGCAACTTCTTATTCTAAGCTTGCAGAACTTACTAAGGAAAAGGAAGATGTGGAAAGGCAGCTTGAAGAAAAGATGGAGCGATGGGAATATCTTAATGATCTCGCAGAAAAAATAGAGAAACAGAAACAGTAGTAAATATTAACAGAACAAGTGACATCAGAACAGATTATTTTGGTTGAGCAAATCATATATTCATGGTATGATGATATATGATTTACTATATTAATCATATGAGGGAGGAAAAATTATGTTTTGTCCAAATTGCGGAACAAAGAACGAGGACGAGGCACTATTCTGTGGAAACTGTGGAACACGTCTAGTGATAGATGTGCCTCAGGAGACACCGGTGCAGGAAAGTGTGGAAGAAGAGCCAGAGGTAACACCGGTACAGGAGAATGTGTCAGCAGAGCCGGAGGAAACACCGGTACAGGAGAGTGTGCCAGTTCAGCCACAGCAGGTTTTTGGTCAGCAGCCTGTACAGCAGGCACAGTTTACAGGTCAGGTTTCTGGTCAGCAGCCTGCCAATAAAAAGACTGCCAGATTTCCTAAGGGTATAATTGCAATTGTAGCTGCGGGAGTTGCTGTGATAGCTGCCATAATTATATTTGTATGTGTGGGAAAGAATGTGACAGACTATAAGAAAACTGCCAAGCAGTACGTTAAGGCGGTTGCAGAGTGTGAATGGAATGATGCGTATAGTCTTATTAATCTGCCTGATGGAGAGTTTCTGACTAAAGAAGCATTTATTAATGTTCATGCAGATGCGACTGGTGAGAAAGTTGAAAAGATGGCAGCAGATGACATTGTCTCAACATATAGCAAGATGCCTGGTAACAAGGCTGTTAAGGTCGGATATATAACAGATTCTGGAATGCAGTATAATGATGTGTATCTTACAGTAGCCAATAAGCACTATATGCTTTTCTTTAAGAAGTATAAAGTCAGTGCTGAGAATCTTGTGGTAAAGGATGTTACAATAAAGGTTCCAAAGGGACTTACGTTATATATTAATGATGTTATTGTCGGTGATGGATATAAGTCTGATGCATCTAAGAATGGAAACAGCTCTTCTGATGAATACGTTATACCATATCTATTTAATGGAAAGAATAATATTAAGGTAACCGGAGAATTTATAGAGGACTATACAACACAGCTTTATGCAGCATATGATGAAGATACATTTACAGTTGGAGCATACAATGCAAAATATGTTAATTCGAAGCTTGAAGAACTTAAGACACAGGCAAGAACAGATGTGGATACAATTATTAACGCTGTACAGGCAAAGAAAGATTATTCAGCTATAACCGACAGGGTGTGCAAAGAAGAAAAGAAGAACATAGAGTCAGTTTATAAGAATATTTACGACAGCTACAATGACAAATACAAAACTGTATCTGATTTGAAGATTTCCAAATTCACAGCTTCTATCGCGGATACATCTTTCAGAGTGGATTCAGATGACGGATGCCCAATGATTAAAGTTTCAATTAAACTAGGATATACATACAAGATACAGTACTCAGGAAGCGATAAGGCTAACGAAAAGAATAATAGTAATAATTCTGCTTACATATATTATAAATATGAAGATGGTAAGTGGAACATTAATTCTATGTATCTTGGATTTGGATTTTATTAAAATAATGTTTCGGCCGGTACAATTGTACCGGTCGAATTTGTTTTATATTGTACTGAAAAAAATACAATATTTTCTGTTGATTTTGTATAGGGATTAGTGTATATTAATACTTGCTGTGACATTGATAGCTGTGAAGCGTGAGGTTGCTGCTTTAATAAAGCAGGTTTTCCGTGGAGCGAATGTCAATGCTGGAGGCTATCTCCGGCGAAGAAACTGGCGACAAGTCACTGTACCAAAATCATCTGCAATCCGCAGAAATGACGCGCGTGGGTCGAATTATGAATGAGACTATATGATACGCGTGGGAGTGTGTACAGTCACCGCTTGTCGTACTTAAACAATAAAGTGCGAAGGAGGCGACTTTTTTTATGGCAAATCAGGTAATCAGAATTACTCTGAAGGCTTACGATCATCAGTTGATTGATCAGTCAGCTAAGAAAATCATCGAAACTGCTAAGAAGACAGGAGCACAGGTAAGTGGTCCAGTACCTCTTCCAACAAAGAAGGAAGTTGTTACTATTCTTAGAGCTGTTCACAAGTACAAGGATTCAAGAGAACAGTTCGAGCAGAGAACTCATAAGAGACTTATCGATGTATTATCACCATCTCAGAAGACTGTAGATGCATTATCTAAGTTAGAGATGCCAGCTGGTGTATTCATCAACCTTAAGGTAATGAACTAATCGTTATCTGAAATTTTTCATTATTAAAGCAATAATCCTAAGGGTTTAATATAGAAGTAACAAGCAGTGGTGCGGGTTCCACTTATATTAGCTGTTCTAGGATGACAGGATGCGCTGTGTATCACACATCATCTTGTCCGCTGTAGATTAAACAGGAGGAAAATCAATGAAGAAGGCAATTTTAGCTACAAAAGTCGGAATGACTCAAATCTTCAACGAAGACGGTGTTTTAACACCTGTAACTGTTCTTCAGGCTGGTCCTTGTGTTGTTACACAAGTTAAGACAGTAGAAAACGACGGTTACGATGCAGTTCAGGTTGGTTTTGCTGACATTAGAGAAAAGTTAGTAAACAAGCCTGTTAAAGGACATTTTGATAAGGCAGAGGTTCCTTATAAGAGATTCTTAAGAGAGTTCAAGTTTGAGAACGCTTCAGAGTATTCTGTAAAGGACGAAATCAAGGCTGATATCTTCGCTGCAGGCGATAAGGTTGATGCAACTGCTATTTCAAAGGGTAAAGGTTTCCAGGGCGCAATCAAGAGATTAGGCCAGTCAAGAGGACCTATGGCTCATGGTTCTAAGTTCCACAGACATCAGGGTTCAAACGGATCAGCAACAACACCTGGTAGAGTATTCAAGGGAAAAGGAATGCCTGGACATATGGGTTCTAAGAGAATCACAATCCAGAATCTTGAAGTAGTAAGAGTTGATGTTGAAAACAACGTAATCTTAGTTAAGGGTGCAGTACCTGGACCTAAGAAATCATTAGTAACACTGAAAGAAACAGTAAAAGCTGCTAAGTAGTTTTTGCTAAGGAAGGAGGACCACACAGATGGCAAACGTATCTGTTTACAATATTGAAGGCAAGGAAGTTGGCTCAATCGAATTAAACGATGCAGTATTTGGTGTTGAAGTTAATGAACATCTTGTACACATGGCAGTAGTTAACCAGCTTGCAAATAATCGTCAGGGAACACAGAGCGCAAAGACACGTTCAGAAGTTTCTGGTGGCGGAAGAAAACCTTGGAGACAGAAAGGAACTGGTCATGCAAGACAGGGTTCTACAAGATCTCCACAGTGGACAGGCGGTGGTGTTGTATTTGCACCAAAGCCAAGAGATTATTCATTCAAGATGAATAAGAAGGAAAAGAGAATTGCTCTTCTTTCTGCATTATCATCAAAGGTTGCTGACAACAAGATCGTAGTTCTTGATGCATTTAACCTTGACGAAGTTAAGACAAAGAAGTTCGCAGAAGTTATGAGCAACTTAAAGGTTGATAAGGCTTTAGTAGTTATTGAAGGTGAGAACAAGAACGTAGTTCTTTCAGGAAGAAACATTCCTACAGTTAAGGTTTCAGCTACTAACGAAATCAACACATACGATGTATTAAAGTATGAAACATTAGTAGTTACTAAGGCTGCTGTTGAAAAATTAGAGGAGGTGTATGCATAATGGCAAACGTACAGTATTATGATGTAATCCTCAAGCCTGTAATCACAGAGAAGTCTATGGCTGATATGGCAGATAAGAAGTATACATTCTTAGTTCATACAGATGCTAACAAGACAATGATTAAGGATGCTGTTGAGAAGATGTTCGAAGGAACTAAGGTTGCTTCAGTTAACACAATGAATCTTGATGGCAAGAAGAAGAGAAGAGGCAGAACAGCTGGTACAACTTCTAAGACTAAGAAGGCAATTGTACAGTTAACAGCTGACAGCAAGGAAATCGAAATCTTTGAAGGCCTTTAATTAGTAGCTTTAAAGTGTAGAAAACAATATTACACAGACTCGAAAGGAGAGAAATAATGGGAATTAAGACATATAACCCATATACACCTTCCAGAAGAAATATGACTGGATCTGATTTCTCAGAGATTACAAAGAGTACTCCAGAGAAGTCATTACTTGCTAAGAAGAGCAAGAATGCTGGTCGTAACAACCAGGGTAAGATTACTGTAAGACACCACGGTGGTGGAAACAGACAGAAATATAGAATAATTGATTTCAAGAGAAACAAGGAAGGCGTTCCAGCACAGGTTATCGGAATTGAGTACGATCCAAACAGAACAGCTAACATTGCTCTTATCTGCTACGCAGATGGCGAGAAGGCATATATCCTTGCTCCTCAGGGATTAACAGATGGCATGACAGTACAGAATGGTGCTGGTGCAGAAGTAAGAGTAGGTAACTGCTTACCACTTTCAGAGATTCCAGTTGGTACTCAGGTACACAACATTGAATTATATCCAGGTAAGGGTGGACAGCTTGTTCGTTCTGCTGGAAACTCAGCTCAGCTTATGGCTAAGGAAGGCAAGTATGCAACACTTAGATTACCATCAGGCGAGATGAGAATGGTTCCAATTATCTGCCGCGCAACAATCGGTGTTGTAGGTAATGGAGATCACAACCTTATTAATCTTGGTAAGGCTGGACGTAAGAGACATATGGGTATCAGACCTACAGTTCGTGGTTCTGTTATGAACCCTAATGACCATCCACATGGTGGTGGTGAAGGTAGAGCACCAGTTGGTCGTCCAAGCCCAATGACACCTTGGGGTAAGCCAGCTATGGGTCTTAAGACTCGTAAGGCTAAGAAGGCTTCAAACAAGCTTATCGTAAGAAGAAGAAACGGAAAGGCTATTAAGTAATTAGCCTACAATCGTAACTATTATTATTCACGAAGATTATAAGGAGGTTTCAACCTATGGCTCGATCACTTAAAAAGGGAGCATTTGCAGACGAGAGCTTACTTAAGAAAGTTGATGCTTTAAATGCTGCAAACGACAAACAGGTTATTAAGACTTGGTCTCGTCGTTCAACAATTTATCCTCAGTTTGTAGGTCATACAATCGCTGTTCATGATGGTAGAAAGCATGTGCCTGTATATGTTACAGAGGATATGGTTGGTCATAAGCTCGGTGAGTTCGTTGCAACAAGAACTTACAGAGGACACGGCAAAGACGAAAAGAAGAGTAGATAATTTGAATTTTTGAAAGGAGGTTTAATCCATGGCTAACGGACATAGATCCCAGATTAAACGTGAAAGAAACGCTGTTAAGGATACAAGACCAAGCGCAAAGTTATCTTACGCTAGAGTATCTGTTCAGAAGGCTTGTTTCGTATTAGATGCTATCAGAGGCAAGAGCCTTGATGAAGCACTTGCAATTGTTATGTACAATCCAAGATATGCATCATCTATTATAGAGAAGTTATTAAAGTCAGCAGCAGCTAATGCTGAGAACAATAACGGTATGGACCCAAGTAAGTTATATGTAGAAGAATGCTACGCTAACAAGGGACCAACAATGAAGAGAGTACATCCAAGAGCACAGGGTAGAGCTTACAGAATCGAAAAGAGAATGAGCCATATCACTGTTGTTTTAAATGAAAGATAATTATTTTCTAAGAGATAGAAAGGAGTCTTTATGGGACAGAAAGTTAATCCTCATGGTTTAAGAGTCGGCGTAATCAAAGACTGGGATGCAAAGTGGTATGCAGAAGACGATTTCGCTGATAACCTTGTAGAAGATTATAACATTAGAAAATTCCTCAAGAATAAGTTATATGCTGCAGGAATTTCAAAGATTGAAACAGAGAGAGCTTCAGACAGATTAAAGATCGTTATTCATACAGCTAAGCCTGGTATCGTAATCGGTAAGGGCGGTGCTGAAATCGAGAACTTAAAGAAGCAGGTAGAGAAGTTAACATCTGCTAAGAGGTTAAGCATTGATATCAAGGAAGTTAAGAGACCAGATAAGGATGCTCAGCTTGTTGCAGAGAACATCGCTCAGCAGTTAGAGAACCGTATCTCTTTCAGAAGAGCTATGAAGTCTTGCATGGGCAGAACAATGAAGCAGGGAGCTAAGGGTATCAAGACATCTTGTTCAGGACGTCTCGGTGGAGCTGATATGGCTCGTACAGAGTTCTATAGCGAGGGTACAATTCCTCTTCAGACACTTCGTGCAGATATCGACTATGGATTTGCAGAAGCAGATACAACTTATGGCAAGGTTGGTGTTAAGGTTTGGATCTACGAAGGTGAGGTTCTTCCTACAAAGAATAATGCCAACGCTAACGTAGAAAAGGAAGGGAGCGATAAGTAATGTTACTACCTAAGAGAGTTAAACATCGTAGACAGTTCCGTGGTTCTATGGCTGGTAAGGCTACAAGAGGCAATAAGATCACTAATGGTGAATTCGGTATTGTTGCAACAGAACCTTGTTGGATCAAATCAAATCAGATAGAAGCTGCCCGTGTCGCTATGACAAGATATATTAAGCGTGGTGGTAAGGTATTTATAAAGATTTTCCCAGATAAGCCGGTAACAGGTAAGCCTATCGGTGTTCGTATGGGTAAAGGTAAAGGTAACTTGGAGTGCTGGGTAGCAGTAGTTAAACCTGGACGTGTAATGTTCGAGATTTCAGGCGTTGCTGAAGAAACAGCAAGAGAAGCTTTACGTCTCGCAACACATAAGCTTCCTTGCAAGTGCAAGATTGTTTCACGTGCAGACTTAGAAGGCGGTGATAACAGTGAAAATTAATAAGTATGTAGAAGATTTAAAGGCAAAATCAGCTGCAGAATTGAATGAAGAATTAGTAGCTGCTAAGAAGGAACTTTTCAATTTAAGATTCCAGAACGCAACAAATCAGCTGGACAACACAAGCAGAATTAAGGAAGTTCGTAAGAACATCGCTAGAATCCAGACTGTAATTGCACAGAAGAATGCTTAATTAAGGCATGTAGACTTAGATATCCTAAGAAAGGAGAATAACTGTGGAAGAGAGAAATTTAAGAAAAACTCGTACAGGTAAGGTTATAAGCAATAAGATGGATAAGACAATCGTTGTTGCAGTACAGGACAACGTTAAGCATCCACTTTACAATAAGATCGTTAAAAGAACTTACAAGTTAAAGGCACACGATGAGAACAATGAATGTTTAATCGGAGATGTTGTTAAGGTAATGGAGACTAGACCTTTATCTAAGGATAAGAGATGGAGATTAGTTGAGATTATCAGTAGAGCAAAATAATAAGAATTTATTTGTGATATTACTGAAAGGAGTAGTATTATGGTACAACAGGAAACCAGACTTAAGGTTGCTGATAATACTGGTGCTAAGGAAATTCTTTGTATCAGAGTTATGGGCGGATCTACAAGAAGATATGCAAATATCGGTGATGTAATTGTCGCTACTGTTAAAGAAGCAACACCAGGCGGCGTTGTTAAAAAGGGTGACGTTGTTAAGGCCGTTGTCGTACGTTCAGTAAAGGGCGCACGTCGTAAGGACGGTTCATATATTAAATTTGATGAGAATGCTGCTGTTATAATTAAAGATGATCAGACTCCTAAGGGAACTCGTATCTTTGGTCCAGTAGCCAGAGAGTTAAGAGATAAGAAGTTCATGAAAATCGTATCTCTTGCTCCAGAAGTATTATAGGAGGTACCACAATGTCAGCTGTTAGAATTAAAAAAGGCGATACTGTTAAGGTTATCGCAGGAAAAGACAAGGGCAAAGAGGGCAAGGTATTGTCTGTAAATGCTAAGAATCATACAGCATTAGTTGAGGGTGTTAACATGGTTACAAAGCATGCTAAGCCAAGCGCAGCTAATCAGCAGGGTGGAATTCTCCACCAGGAAGCACCAATCGATATCTCAAATATCGCTTACTCATTAAAGGGTAAGGAAACAAAGATTGGTTATGACTTCAAGGACGGTAAGAAAGTTCGTGTTGCTAAGGCAACTGGCGAAGTTATCGATTAATAAAGGAAGGAGGCAATAATTTTGAGTAGACTTAGAGAATTATACGATAATGAAATTACTAAGAAAATGACTGAGAAATTCGGTTACAAGAACCCAATGATGGTTCCAAAGATCGATAAGATCGTAATTAACATGGGCGTTGGCGAAGCTAAGGAAAATTCAAAGCTTCTTGACACAGCTGTTAAGGAAATGGAAACAATTGCTGGTCAGAAGGCAGTTCTTACAAGAGCTAAGAATTCAATTGCTAACTTCAAGTTAAGAGAGGGTCAGGCAATTGGTTGTAAGGTTACATTAAGAGGAGAGAAGATGTATGAGTTCCTTGACAGATTAGTAAACCTTGCATTACCACGTGTACGTGACTTCCGTGGCGTTAGCGCTGATTCATTCGATGGAAGAGGTAACTATGCTTTAGGTATCAAAGAGCAGATTATCTTCCCAGAAATCGAATATGACAAGATTGATAAGGTTAGAGGTATGGATGTAATCATTACAACTACAGCTAAGACTGATGAGGAAGCTCGTGAGTTATTAAGATTATTCAACATGCCATTTAAGAAATAATTAAGGAGGGAAATTCAATGGCTAAGACTTCTATGAAGGTTAAGCAGCAGAGAGCACCTAAGTTCTCTACAAGAGCGTATACACGTTGTACAATATGTGGTCGTCCACATTCTGTTTTAAGAAAATACGGAATCTGCAGAATTTGCTTCCGTGAATTAGCTTACAAGGGACAGATTCCTGGAGTTAAGAAAGCATCTTGGTAAAATCAATTAACGTAGTCCTGGTAACAGGAAACCAGTTAAAATAAGGAGGAAAATTTCAATGACAGATCCAATTGCAGATATGCTTACAAGAATTCGTAATGCAAATACAGCAAAGCACGACACAGTTGATGTTCCATCATCTAAGATGAAGCTTGCAATCGCTAAGATTCTTTTAGACGAGGGTTATATTAAGTCTTATGAGCTCGTTGAGAATGGTAAGTTCAACGATATCCGTATTACATTAAAGTACGGTGCTTCTAAGAATGAGAAGATCATTTCAGGTCTTCAGAGAATCTCTAAGCCAGGTCTTAGAGTATATGCAAACAAGGAAGAACTTCCAAAGGTTCTCGGTGGTCTTGGTGTAGCTATTATATCTACAAACAAGGGCGTTATCACTGACAAGGAAGCTAGAAAGCTCGGCGTTGGTGGAGAAGTTCTTTGCTTCGTTTGGTAATTATTGAACACTTACACACAGGGAAACGGGAATCCTATCCCATCGTAGTTCAGCGTATATGAATGTTTCCCTCATTATAATTAGGAGGTGCACGGCATGTCACGTATAGGAAGAATGCCTATCGCTATCCCAGCAGGAGTTACTGTTGAGATTGCAGAAAATAATAAAGTGACTGTAAAGGGTCCAAAGGGAACTCTTGAGAGAGTTTTACCAGCAGAGATGGACATTAAGCAGGAAGGTTCTGAAATCGTTGTTTCAAGACCAAATGACTTAAAGAAGATGAAGTCATTACATGGACTTACAAGAACACTTATTCATAACATGATTATTGGTGTTACAGAAGGCTATGAGAAGAAGCTTGAAGTTAACGGTGTTGGTTATAGAGCACAGAAGCAGGGTAAGAAGTTAGTTCTTTCATTAGGCTACTCTCATCCAGTTGAGATGGAAGATCCAGAAGGAATTGAAACAGTTCTTGATGGAACAAACATCATCATTGTTAAAGGTATCAGTAAAGAAGCAGTTGGCCAGTACGCAGCTGAAATCAGAGCAAAGAGAGCTCCAGAGCCATATAAGGGCAAGGGTATCAAGTATGCTGATGAAGTTATCAGACGTAAAGTTGGTAAGACTGGTAAGAAATAATTAAAGGAGAAAACATAATGGTTAGTAAGAAATCAAGAACAGTAGTTCGCGAACAGAAGCATAGAAGATTACGTAATCGTTTCAGTGGTACTGCAGAAAGACCACGTTTAGCTGTGTTCAGAAGCAATAATCATATGTATGCTCAGATTATTGACGACACAGTTGGAAAGACACTTGTATCAGCATCAACTCTTGATAAGGAAGTTAAGGCAGAGCTTGAGAAGACAAATAATGTTGAAGCAGCAGCTGCTGTTGGTACAGTCGTAGCAAAGAGAGCATTAGAAAAGGGAATCAAGACTGTTGTTTATGACAGAGGCGGTTTCATTTATGCAGGTAAAATTAAGGCATTAGCAGAGGCAGCTCGTGAAGCTGGCCTTGAATTCTAAGCGGAAGGGAGATTACAGTATGAAACGTACAATAATTGATGCTAGTCAGTTAGAATTAAATGATAATGTAGTATCAATCAAGCGTGTAACAAAGGTTGTAAAGGGCGGACGTAACATGCGTTTTGCAGCATTAGTAGTTGTTGGTGACGGCAACGGACACGTAGGTGCAGGTGTTGGTAAGGCAGCTGAAATTCCAGAAGCTATCCGCAAGGGAAAAGAAGATGCTATCAAACATTTAGTAGAAGTTCCAATCGATGAGAACGGTTCAGTTCCACATGATTTTCTTGGAAAGTTCGGAGGAGCTACAGTATTATTAAAGAGAGCTCCAGAAGGTACTGGTATCATCGCTGGTGGTCCAGCACGTTCAATCCTTGAGCTTGCAGGTATCAAGAATATTCGTACAAAGTCACTTGGATCAAACAACAAGCAGAATGTTGTATTAGCAACAATCGAAGGACTTAAGTCTATGAAGACTCCAGAAGAAGTTGCAAGACTTCGTGGAAAGTCAGTTAGCGAGATCCTTGGTTAATTAAATTGTGATTCCTGCTAAGCAGGAGATGGAGGTTAAAATGGCTGAGAAGTTAAGAATAACTTTAGTTAAGTCTCCAATCGGCGCTGTTCCTAAGCATAGAAAAACTGTTGAAGCTATGGGTCTTACAAAGATGCATAAGACAGTTGAACTTCCAGATAATGCTGCTACAAGAGGACAGATTCAGCAGATTGGTTATATGTTAAAGGTAGAAGAAATCTAATTACAGATAAGGAGGTGCAATGATGGATTTATCTAATTTGAGACCTGCAGAAGGTTCAGTATTAAGCGATAATTTCAGAAGAGGTCGTGGACATGGCTCAGGTAACGGCAAGACAGCTGGTAAGGGTCATAAAGGACAGAAAGCTCGTTCAGGAGCACCAAGACCAGGTTTTGAAGGTGGCCAGATGCCATTATATAGAAGAATTCCTAAGAGAGGATTCACTAACAGAAACCGTAAGGAATTCGTTGCTATTAATGTTAATGTATTAGATCGTTTTGATAACGGTGCAGAGGTTACTGTTGATACATTAATCGAGTCAGGAATCGTTAAAGATCCTAAAGACGGAATCAAGATTCTTGCAAACGGTGAGCTTACAAAGAAGCTTACTGTTAAGGCTAACGCATTCAGTGCTGCAGCTAAGGAGAAGATCGAGGCTCTCGGCGGAACCTGCGAGGTGATTTAATATGTTTAAAACACTTGTAGGCGCTTTTAAGAACAAAGATATAAGAAAAAAGATAATATATACATTATTAATTCTTGTTGTTGTCAGAGTTGGAAGTTTACTTCCAATCCCTGGTGTAGACACCAATTATTTTAGTAGCTTACTTAGTGGAATTAATACTGGTGATTTAAGTTATCTCAGTGCTTTTACAGGAGGTTCATTCGAAAGAATGTCCCTCTTTGCGCTGAGCATAACACCATATATCACATCTTCAATCATTATGCAGCTTCTCACAATTGCAATTCCTAAATTAGAGGAAATGCAGAAAGAGGGAGAAGATGGTAGAAAGAAGATTGCATCGATTACAAGATACGTAACAATTGGCCTTTCTTTAATAGAAAGTATCGCTATGGCGGTTGGATTTGGTAGATCAGGTCTTATCAAAGATTCAGCACAGCTTAGCACATTGCATTATGTAGTATGTATAATCGTAGTTATAGCTGCACTTACAGCTGGTTCAGCAGTATTAATGTGGCTTGGTGAGCGAATCACTGAAAAGGGTGTTGGAAATGGTATTTCAATTGTACTTTTAATTAATATCATATCAGGTATGCCTAGTGATTTTGCTACATTATATAGCACATTTGTTGCACCAAAGACACCTGCAAAGGGTGTTTTAGCAGCAGTAATAATATTAGCAATTCTTATTGTTATGGTAGTTCTTGTATGCTTCCTTCAGGATGGAGAGAGAAGAATTCCTGTTCAGTACTCTCAGAAGGTTAGCGGTAGAAGAACAGTTGGCGGACAGTCAACAAACATTCCATTAAAGGTTAATACTGCAGGTGTTATGCCAATTATTTTCGCATCATCACTTATGCAGTTCCCAGTTATAATCGCCCAGTTATTTGGTAAATCATATGAGTGGACCAGATATCTCAGCTCATCATACTGGTGCAGAGTTGAAGCTCCAAAGTATTCAATTGGTTTATTAGTATACATAGTACTGCTTATAATATTCGCATACTTCTATACATCAATAACATTTAACCCAATTGAGGTAGCTGATAACTTAAAGAAGGCTGGTGGAGTTATCCCAGGAATAACACCTGGTAAGTCTACAAGCGAATATCTTAACAAAATACTTAATTATATCGTATTTATTGGAGCTGTTGGACTTTTAATAATTGCCCTCATTCCAATAATGTGTACAGGATTTTTCAATGCTTCTGTTTCATTCGGTGGAACATCAATTATCATTATTGTTGGTGTTGTACTTGAGACATTAAAGCAGATTGAGTCTCAGATGTGCAATCGTTACTATAAGGGATTCCTCAGTGAGTAATTCTTTATATCACGGATGATATTAGTATAAAATATTGACTTGCCCGGTTTATGCCGGGTAAGTCCTTTGTGTATTATGATTTATTACGAATATTTATGATTTTGGAATGGAGAAAATATTATGAAGATAATTATGTTAGGTGCTCCAGGAGCAGGTAAAGGTACACAGGCTAAGAAGATAGCAGCAAAATATGCTATACCACATATCTCTACAGGAGATATTTTCAGAGCTAATATTAAGAACAATACAGAGCTTGGACAGAAGGCAAAGACATACATGGATAAGGGAGAACTCGTACCTGATGAATTAGTAGTAGATCTTATCATGGACAGATTCAAGGAAGCAGATTGTGCTAACGGATATGTACTTGATGGATTCCCAAGAACAATTCCTCAGGCAGAGGCACTTGATAAGGCTCTTAGTGCTAATGGAGAGTCAGTTGACTATGCAGTCAATGTCGAAGTTCCTGATGAAAATATAATAAACAGAATGTCTGGAAGAAGAGCATGTGTAGGTTGTGGAGCAACATACCATATCCAGTTCAATCCAACAAAGGTTGAAGGAATATGTGATGCATGCGGCGAGAAGCTTATCTTAAGAGATGACGATAAGCCAGAGACAGTAAAGAACAGACTTTCAGTATATCATGAGCAGACACAGCCATTGATTGAATACTATTCAGGAAAGGGTGTACTTAAGGAAGTTGATGGTACACAGCCTATGGATGATGTATTTGCTGCAATAGTTAAGATCTTAGGTTAATCATCTATGAGTGATATAAAGGGATATTTTGCAAGTTCTAAAGCAGGCCATGACAAAGGTACTGTGTATATGATTCTCGAATCTGATGATGTATATGTTTATCTGTCGGACGGTAAATTAAGACCGACAGATAAACTTAAAAAGAAAAAGCTGAAACATGTTCAGCTCATAAAACAAAAAGATAGTGATCTTGCAGAAAAGATAGAGAAAAACCTGTTTATAAGTAATGAAGAAATAAAATATGCGATTAAGCAGATTAAAACCAGTGCCAAATAATAGGAGGTAAACTTATATGTCAAAGGCAGATGTAATTGAAATTGAAGGAAAGGTAGTTGAGAAATTACCTAATGCATTTTTTAAAGTAGAACTTGAGAATGGACATCAGATACTTGCTACAATCAGTGGTAAGTTAAGAATGAACTTCATCAGAATTCTTCCTGGTGATAAGGTAACAATTGAGTTATCACCGTACGATTTAACAAAGGGAAGAATCATTTGGAGAGATAAATAAAAACAATAGGAATATATGTACAAAATATTCTTTATAAATTTTGTAAAATTTTCCTTGCGTTGATAGAAAAGGTTGTGCTATAATAGCAACCGAACTTGTCTGAAAGGAGGCTTTTGCAGTGAAGGTTAGATCATCAGTTAAACCAATTTGTGAAAAATGCAAAGTCATTAAAAGAAAGGGCAGCATCAGAATTATCTGTGAAAACCCTAAGCACAAGCAGAGACAGGGCTAATTACCCTGAAGCAGAGAAGTAGAAGTACTTCTCATATTTCTGCGTTATAGTATCAATGTCACTAGTTGGTATTATAACTAATTCTGTCTTTAATATAATGGACAGAGAACAGTTTTGCGGCTGCAGCGATGACACATCCGGATAAGTTGACGGTGTTCATTGCTATCAAATATAGTAGACTGAAGGTGACGCACACATTTCAGGCGTTCAAAGTGGGGGATAGAGCTTAGAACGAGCTGCGTAGGAATCGGACTACATTTTTCTATCTTTATTATTAATATTAATTTAATTGATCAAACGGAGGTTAAAGAACACATGGCTCGTATTTCAGGTGTAGACTTACCAAGAGAAAAGCGTATTGAAATAGGACTTACTTATGTTTACGGTATTGGCCGAGTAAGAGCATCTAAGATTCTTGAAGAGGCTGGCGTTAATCCAGATACACGTGTTAAGGATCTTACAGATGAAGAAGTTGCAAAGATTGCTAAGGTTATCGATGCTGATCCAGAACATTTAGTAGAAGGTGACTTAAGAAGAGAAGTTGCCATGAACATTAAGAGATTAAAGGAAATCGGATGCTACAGAGGAATCCGTCATAGAAAGGGACTTCCATGCAGAGGCCAGAAGACAAAGACTAATGCAAGAACATGTAAGGGTCCTAAGAAGACTGTAGCTAATAAGAAGAAATAATTGAATTGTTAAACTCACAGGAGGTTAGTTATCATGGCTCAGAAAGTTACAAAAAAAGTGACAAAGAAGCGTGTTAAGAAGAACGTTGAAAGAGGACAGGCACATATTCAGTCATCTTTCAATAATACAATAGTTACATTAACAGATGCAGAAGGAAATGCTTTATCATGGGCATCTGCAGGTGGACTCGGATTCAGAGGATCTAAGAAGTCTACTCCTTATGCAGCACAGATGGCAGCTGAGACAGCAACAAAGGCTGCATTAATCCATGGATTAAAGTCTGTAGACGTTATGGTTAAGGGACCAGGTTCAGGTAGAGAAGCAGCTATCAGAGCACTTTCAGCAGCTGGTCTTGAAGTTACAAGTATCAAGGATGTTACTCCAGTTCCACATAATGGATGCCGTCCACCAAAGCGTAGAAGAGTTTAATTTAGGGAGGTAAGATTACAATGGCAGTTAATAGAACACCTGTCCTCAAGAGATGTAGATCTCTTGAAATGGATCCTGTATATTTAGGAATAGATAAGAAATCTAGAAGAAAGGCAAAGAACGCTGGTAGAAAGGTTAGCGAGTATGGAATGCAGCTTCGTGAGAAGCAGAAGGCTAAGTTCATCTACGGTGTATTAGAGAAGCCTTTCAGAAATTACTATAAGAAGGCTGAGAGACAGAAGGGTATGACTGGTGAGAACCTTATGATCATGCTCGAGCTCAGACTTGACAATGTTCTTTTCAGATTAGGATTCGCTAGAACAAGAAAAGAAGCAAGACAGATCGTTGATCACAAGCATGTATTAGTTAATGGTAAGTGCGTAAACATCCCTTCATACCTTGTAAAGGCTGGAGATGTTATCGAAATCAGAGAGAAGTCTAAGTCATCAGCAAGATACAAGGAAATCCTTGAGTCTACTAACGGAAGACTTGTTCCAGAGTGGTTAGAGGCAGATGCAGACGCTCTTAAGGGATCAGTTAAGTCAATCCCTACAAGAGAAGTTATTGACGTTCCTGTAAACGAGATGCTTATCGTCGAGTTATATTCTAAGTAATCCGTACCGGAAATATAGAATAAAACTTATAAAACCCATAAAAAGGAGGGACTATACATGGTTGATGCAGATTTTAATTTCAAGATGCCAAAGATTGAGATGACAGAAAAATCAGAAGATGGCAAGTATGGAAAATTTGTTGTTGAGCCACTCGAAAGAGGATATGGTTTAACATTAGGTAATTCTTTAAGAAGAATTATGCTCTCTTCATTAGTTGGTACAGCTGTAAGCAGTATCAAGATTGAAGGTGTACTTCATGAATTCAGCTCAATTCCAGGTGTTAAGGAAGATGTTACTGAGATCGTCATGAACATCAAGCAGTTATCAATCAAGAACAACGGAAATTCTGTTGAGCCTAAAGAAGCACATATTGACTTCGTAGGCGAAGGTGTAGTTAGAGCATCAGATATTCAGGTTGATCCTGATATTGAAATAATCAATCCGGATCTTGTTATTGCACATCTTAATGGTGCAGACAGCAAGCTCACAATGGAACTTACAATCACTAATGGTCGTGGTTATGTAAGCTCTGAGAAGAATAAGAGAGATGATCAGCCAGCAGGCGTTATAGCTATTGATTCAATTTACACACCAGTAGAGAGAGTTAATATGGCAGTTCAGAATACTCGTGTAGGTCAGGATACAGATTTTGATAAGCTTACACTTGATATTTTCACTAATGGAACAATAGAACCAGATGAGGCTTTAAGTCTCGCAGCTAAGGTTTTAAGTGAACATTTAAAGGGATTCATCAATCTTTCAGAGAACGCTCAGAAAGTGGAAATCATGGTTGAGCAGGAAGAGGATGAGACTACTAAGGTCCTTTCAATGAGCATTGAAGATCTTGAATTATCTGTTCGTTCATCTAATTGTCTTAGAAGAGCTGGTATCAACACAGTTGAAGAGCTTTGCAACAAGACATCAGATGATATGATGAAGGTAAGAAACTTAGGTAAGAAGTCTTTAGATGAAGTTCTCCTTAAGCTTAAGGAAATGGGCTTACATCTTAGACCTAACGAAGATTAATTTGTAGATACGGCGGCTATACAGTAAGTCCATAAGCGCATGTGTAGCTGTTACAAATGGAGGTAAATCATGGCAAAATATAGAAAGCTCGGCAGAACATCTAGCCAGAGAAAGGCTTTATTAAGAAGTCAGGTAACAGCATTAATCGAGAATGGCAAGATTGTTACTACAGAGGCAAGAGCCAAGGAAGTAAAGAAGATGGCTGAAAAGCTCATCACACTTGCAGTTAAAGAGAAAGACAACTACGAGACAGTTAAGGTTTCAGCAAAGGTTCCTAAGAAGGATGCTGAAGGCAAGAGAGTTAAGGAAGTTGTTGATGGCAAGAAGGTTACTGTATATGAGACAGTAGAGAAGGAAATCAAGAAGGATCTTCCTTCAAGACTTCATGCTAGAAAGCAGATGGATAAGGTTCTTTACACAGTTACAGAAGTTCCTACAGCAGCTGCTGGAAAGAAGAAGAATACTAAGACTGTTGATCTTACAAACAAGTTATTTGATGAGATCGCACCTAAGTATGCTGGTCGTCAGGGCGGTTATACAAGAATCGTTAAGATCGGTTTAAGAAAAGGTGATGCAGCAATGGAAGTTCTTCTTGAATTAGTTTAATTTCAATTGCAATTTAAGCGGGTAAGGAAACTTATCCGCTTTTTTTGGAATCTGCGGTAAGACTTAAAAGGGCAGGAGGTCATATGGGAATAGTTAAAGCAAAAAACCTCACATTTGAATATATAAGACGAGATGAAGATGGTAATGTTGAGGGAATAACTAAAGCTGTTGATAATGTGAGTATTGACATTAAGCAGGGCGATTTTGTTGCCGTGTTAGGTCATAACGGCTCCGGTAAATCAACATTTGCAAAACATCTGAATGCGCTCGTTATGCCGACAGAGGGAACTGTGTGGGTTGATAGTATGGATACAAGGGAAGAGGAGAATACTTTAAAGGTAAGACAGACTGCCGGAATGGTATTCCAGAACCCTGATAACCAGATAGTTGGAACTCTTGTTGATGAAGAGGTTGGATTTGGACCAGAGAATATTGGTGTTCCAACGGAAGAAATATGGGAACGAGTTGAAAAAAGCCTGAAAGCAGTGGGAATGTATGCTTTCAGAAACCAGTCGCCAAACAAGCTATCTGGAGGACAGAAGCAGAGGGTAGCGATTGCGGGAATTGTAGCAATGAAGCCAAAATGTATTGTATTGGATGAACCAACGGCAATGCTTGATCCGTTGGGACGAAAGGATGTACTTAATGTGCTTCATGAATTGAACAGGCAGGAAAATGTAACGGTTATACTTATCACTCATTACATGGAAGAAGTAATTGATATAGACAAGCTTTATGTAATGGATGATGGAAAGCTGGTAATGTCAGGAACACCAAGAGAAATATTCTCACAGGTAGAGAAGTTAAAGGAATTGAGACTTGATGTGCCGCATGTTACAGAATTAGCCTATGAACTTCAGAAGGAAGGCGTTCCATTAAAGAATGGAATATTGACTTCAGAAGAATTTACAGAGGAACTCATTAGAGTTAGAAATGAGGGTTTCAATGTCAATAAAAGTAGATAATATCAGCTATATTTATGAAAAAGGCACTGGCTTTGAGAGGCAGGCTTTAAAAAATGTTAGCTGTGCAATAGAGGATGGTGAATTTATCGGGCTTATTGGTCATACAGGTTCGGGTAAATCCACATTTATACAGCATCTTAATGGCCTTGTTAAACCGACTGAAGGCCATATATATTACAATGGCAGAGATATATATGAGCAGGGTTTTAATATGAAAGAATTAAGAAGCAGGGTAGGACTGGTTTTTCAGTATCCGGAACACCAGCTTTTTGAGACTGAGATATTCAAAGATGTATGTTTTGGTCCTAAGAATCTTGGACTTTCGAAAGAAGAGATAGAAAAGAGGGCCAAAGAGTCATTAAGACTTGTAGGAATTGATGAGAAAATGTTTTTTCAGTCGCCATTTGATTTGTCAGGTGGACAGAAGAGAAGGGTTGCCATTGCAGGTGTACTTGCGATGAAACCAGATGTTCTTATTCTGGATGAACCTACGGCTGGCCTTGACCCTAAGGGAAGAGATGATATTCTTAATTGTCTTAAGTATTTAAGGGAAGAGACAGGAATGACTATTATTCTTGTGTCACACAGCATGGATGATGTTGCTAACTATGTGAGCAGAATTATGGTAATGAATGATGGTGTGCTGACATATGATGACACTCCAAGAAATGTATTCAGGCATTATAAGGAGCTGGAGGCAATAGGACTTGCAGCACCACAGGTAACTTATTTGATGAATGATTTAAAACAGGCAGGCTTTGATGTTAATACAGATGCTATCACAATAGATGAAGCGAAGGAAAGCATTTTGTCAGCACTGGGATAAAGGAAGTAATATGATTCGAGATATAACAATAGGACAGTATTATCAGGCAGATTCGGTAATACACAGACTGGACCCGAGAGTTAAGCTTATGGGTACCTTAATATTCGTAATATCCCTGTTTCTGGGAAGTAATATATGGCTGTATCTGGTTGTAGCAGCATTTTTGGCGATTGTAATTGCACTGTCAAAGATACCTCTTAAATTCATTGTTAAAGGTCTTAAGGCAATTGTAATATTAATTGTAATCAGTGCGGCATTTAATCTGTTTCTGACGCCAGGAACGCCCCTTATTAAGATATGGAAGCTGACAATAACGCATGAAGGCCTTAATACGGCTGTATTCATGGTTATAAGGCTTATTTTTCTTATTATGGGTTCATCCCTTATGACACTTACAACAACGCCTAATAACCTTACAGACGGGCTTGAAAAGGGACTTGGATTTCTTAAGTACATTAAAGTTCCGGTTCATGAAATTGCAATGATGATGTCAATTGCATTGAGGTTTATCCCGATTCTTATTGAGGAAACAGATAAGATAATGAAGGCACAGATGGCGCGAGGTGCAGACTTTGAGTCAGGTAATATTATTAAGAAGGCAAAAGCCATGATACCTATTCTTGTGCCCTTATTCATATCAGCGTTCAGAAGGGCTAATGAACTTGCAATGGCTATGGAGGCGAGATGTTATCACGGTTCTGAAGGAAGAACTAAGATGAAGCCGCTGAAATACTCCAGAAGAGATATTAATGCATATCTTATTATCGCATTGTATCTTGCATGCATTATTGTGGTTAAGGTTACGCTTAAGTTAATATAATCAGTGTGTATACAGATATGACATTTATAATAGGCTGATTCTGGCTGAATAAGGAGGAACGCCATGCGAAGAATAAAGCTTATCGTAGCTTATGATGGAACTGAATATTCCGGCTGGCAGATTCAGCCGGAAGCACCAACTATAGAAATGTATCTTGACAAGGCAATTCGCGAGCTTACAGGTGAAAATGTGCATGTGACCGGAGCAAGCCGTACAGACGCAGGTGTGCATGCATATGGAAATGTAGCTGTATTTGATACGGAATCGACAATACCTGGAGACAGATTCACATTTGCACTAAACAGATTCCTGCCGGATTCAATTGTTATTCAGGATTCATGGGAAGTGTCTTCTGATTTTCACCCAAGGCACTGTAACACAAGAAAGACTTACGAATACCGCATACTTAATACTGCTGTTCCGTTGCCTCAGAAGCGCAATTTCACATGGCATGTTGCAGGCAGTATTGATATTGAAAAGATGAAAGAAGCTGCAGCATATATTGTTGGTGAACATGATTTCAAAAGCTTCTGTTGTGTGAGAACTCAGGCAGAATCGACTGTCAGGACTATATATTCACTTGAGGTTCTGCAGGAAGGCAGTGAGATAATAATCCGTATTAAAGGAAATGGATTCTTATACAACATGGTAAGAATTATTACAGGCACGCTTATTCAGGTAGGAAAAGGAAGATTCAAGCCTGAATATGTGAAGCAGATGTTAGAGGCAAAGGACAGGACTGTTGCAGGGCAGACTGCTCCTCCACAGGGACTTACACTTGTTGGCATTGAATATGTGGATAATGATGACGCAAGGGTTGTCTGATGTGGATAACTTTTTTGGATAAAACATTTGCAAAAGTATATTGACACACGTGGTTATGTGTTATATAATTCAGAAATGTGGCGTGATAAGTGCGCCCATAATTAAGGTTTTAAGTGTTTCACCAATGCCCCGGAGAGACATTTATATACATTAATAATTAAGCATTATAGCAATATTTCAGGAGGAAAACTAATGAAAACTTATATGGCTAGTGCATCTACAATCGAGAGAAAATGGTATGTAGTAGATGCTGCAGATTATACATTAGGTCGTTTAGCATCACAGGTTGCTGCTGTGTTAAGAGGAAAGAATAAGCCAACTTACACACCATTCCTTGACTGTGGTGACAACGTTATCGTAATTAACGCTGATAAGGTTAAGGTTACAGGAAAGAAGCTTGACCAGAAGGTTTATTACAGCCACTCAGACTATGTTGGTGGTTTAAAGGAAACAACACTTAAGGAAATGATGGAAAAGAAGCCTGAGAAGGTTATCGAGCTTGCTGTTAAGGGAATGCTTCCAAAGGGACCTTTAGGACGTCAGATGTTCACAAAGCTTCATGTTTATGCTGGTCCAGATCATGAGCAGGCAGCTCAGAAGCCAGAAGTATTAAAGTTTTAATATAAGGACACATATAAGGAGGAATTAACAGTGGCTAAGAAAGCAAACGGAAAGTTCTACGGAACAGGTAGAAGAAAAAGCAGTATTGCTAGAGTATATTTAGTACCAGGTAATGGTAATATTACAATAAATAAGAGATCACTTGATGAATATTTCGGTCTTGAAACACTTAAGGTTGTAGTTAAGCAGCCATTAGTTCTTACAGAGACAGCTGACAAGTATGATGTAATCGTTAACGTACACGGTGGCGGATACACAGGTCAGGCTGGTGCTATCAGACACGGTATCTCAAGAGCTCTTCTTCAGGTTGATTCAGAAGAATACCGTCCATCACTTAAGAAGGCTGGTTTCTTAACAAGAGATCCAAGAATGAAGGAGAGAAAGAAGTACGGTCTCAAAGCAGCTCGTCGTGCTCCACAGTTCTCAAAGAGATAATATTAAGAAAATTGACATTTCAAAAGCCCCGAATTTTCGGGGCTTTTTCTTTTGTCAAAAATTAAAAAATATGCATTTTTTTGAATAGTAGCCACATTGTAGACACACAGTAGCCACACCAAAAAATAAAAATCAATTTTCTAATACACCAGCACTTTCCAAAATAGCTTCATAATTATATTTACATTCTTCTACATAATTATAAAGTTGAATCAAATGAGCGGCGCACATATCATTATTTCCAAACATACAATGATGATATTTTTCTATTTCTTTTAAAATCTTTTCAATTTCATCATATTGACCATAAAGATCCCTTGATTTTTCACACCTACGATAATTATCACCATATTCAGCCAAATGACGAGCTAAAGAATATTTGCGCATAATCAAATATTTTTCTAATTCGATTAGACAAGTAGCACATTTATAATCATTAACTTCTTCAACCATATAATAACCATATTTTTCTATTTCTTTATAAATATATTCAACTACACGGTATGCGCAATTCGTTCGAATTGGATTGCAACAGGGGATTTTGAAATTTGGAACAGCAATAAAGGTAGGTAGTTCATCAGAATACAGTTATTTCTGCCCAGATAAAAAGGTATGGGAAGAAACCGGATATTTCAAAGATAAAGATAAACAGGCAGAATAGGAGGATTTGATTATGGCGAAAAGAACATCGGAAGATATTCAAAGGGAAATTGAACAATTGAAGAATCGTAAAAAAGAGGTTCTTGCACAGGAAAAAAACAGGGCAAGAAAGCTTAGAACGAAGAGATTGATTGAGAGAGGTGCGATACTGGAACAGTATATTGAGGATGCTGAACATTATACAAACGATGAAGTGCAAGAGATTGTTAGGTATGCACTGAATACACCGTATGCAAGGGAATATATAAGAAAACTTAGAGCTACAAGTGGATTGTATTAAGTCCCTGAGTATACGAAGGGCGCACTTATATACCACAGCTTCGCAGTGGTACCGTGCGCTCTCCGAGGGTAACCAAAGGCGGTATGTTCCGCCTTTGGCTATGCCTGACGGCATATTTTATTTTTAATAAATACAGGAGGAGAAAGTGGTAATGGCTATTTTTCATTTATCAGCAAATATTATATCAAGAGGAAAGGGAAGGTCTGCTGTGGCAGCTGCTGCATATCGTAGTGGTAGCCGTATTACAAATGAATATGACGGAGTGGTTCATGATTATAGAAGAAAGCGAGGAGTAATAGACAAACAAATATTTCTTCCTGATCATGTACCTAGAGAATATTATGACAGGGCTACATTGTGGAACGCGGTAGAGAAAATTGAGAAGACAAAGAATGCTCAGCTTGCAAGAGAAATCGAAATTGCAATTCCAAAAGAGATTTCTTTGTGAGATGCGAGGGAAGGTGTATGTGAAGAGGGAACAAACTATAGAGAGCCCAAAAGGCGCAAAATTATATCCTGAACAAAAGTCAAGATAATAGGAATGGTTGTTGAATATAATCTGCAATGGTGATATAATAGTTCAATAAATGAACTGAGTTATTTGTAAGGATGGTCGTTATGGGAGAATTAGATTTTTTTATGAATGACAGGATGAAAGTATTGCAGATTATTTATCAACATCAGATTTCTGTGGAAGGGAATAGTTTTTGTCCACTTAACCAGCAAGAAATAGCAGACTTAGTACCGTGCAGTAAGCTTAAAGCAAATCAGATTATCAGAGAATTAATTGATGCTGGGTATGTTGAGATGATAAGAAGTAGAGGTAGATATATTGTGACGGAAAAGGGAAACATAGTATTGGAAATTTAAGATGGAGGTTTTTATATATGATAAGTATGTCAGAGTATTTAGAGAATATTTATGTTGATTTTGCAAGTGATATTAACGAACAAACTAAACTGTGTCAACTTAAAGGATTAAATTTTGCGGCAGGATGTCTTCCGGATTATAATAACCTTCAAATACAAAGACTGTACTTGCTTCGGTATTCCTTTGCATATGGATTTGAGTATTCGGGAATATATTCGGAGGTTTTGGCCAGATTACATAATCCACAGAAAGTATGCGTTGTGTCAATAGGATGTGGAAATTTTTTGGATTATTGGTCATTAGTTCAATCAATTGAGAAAAAGAATTTGGAATGTGAAGTTAGATATGTTGGTATTGATGAAATAGATTGGAACTATAAATTTGATAAAAGAGATGGCGATGAACTGTATTTTAAGAAAGGTAATGCCATTAACTTTTTTGAAGAAAATAAAGAATTTATTTCTGACATATACTTTTTTCCGAAATCAATTAGTGAGTTCGATGCTAAAGAAATGAATGTTATGGTTAATAATCTTCAGAATAAACCCATACTAAGAGATAAGTTGATATTTTGTTTCTCCATCCGGGCCAATGAGGGAAGTAGAGAAAGAGATATGGAAAAAACAGAGCAAATAATTGGAGCACTGAAAAGAAATGGATTTCATTTAATCAACCCAACTTACGGATATACTTTTTATAGAGAAAATAAAGGCATAATTGCTTATGATAACAGTTATGTATATCCTCAAGAGGCATATGATTATATCGTGTCACTGAATGAAAAATGTGGAAGTTATATTAAAAACGGAGCAAATTGTGGGGAAGATTGTATTCAATATTTGAATAGAAAACCTACAACTAAAACAGGTAATATTTATTATAGAATAATTGAATTGGAAAGGAATTAGCACAATGATATTAAGTGTAAGCCGCAGAACGGACATTCCTAATTATTATTCGGAGTGGTTTTTCAATAGAGTAAAAGAAGGCTTTGTGTATGTCAGAAATCCTATGAATGCACATCAGGTAAGTAAGATAGATATAACACCAGAGGTGGTTGATTGTATTGTCTTTTGGACAAAGAATCCAGAGCCAATGTTGAATAGATTAGATGAACTTTCTTCATATGATTACTATTTTCAGTTTACATTGACTGGATATGGAAAAGATATGGAGTATAATGTTCCGCATAAAAAGGAAAAAATGATTCCTATATTTCAGGAACTATCGAAAAAAATTGGAATGAAAAAGGTAATATGGAGATATGATCCTATTATTTTTACAAAGAAGTATAGTCCAGAATACCATTTAAAAGCGTTTGAGCAAATTGCAACAGCACTTAAAGGATATACAGAGAAGTGTGTTATAAGCTTTGTTGATATATATGCAAAGAATAAGAAAAATATGGAATTACTTGATTTATATGAAATTGATAAAAATGAGTTGCTAGAGTTTGCAAAGAAAATAGCTGGAATTGCAAAGGACAACGGAATGAAGATAGGAAGTTGTGCTGAGAGTATAGATTTGGATGAGTGTGGTATTGAACACAACTGTTGTATTGATAAAACTCTAATAGAAGACATAATTGGATGCAGACTCAAAGTTGAAAAAGATAAAAATCAACGCGAGGAGTGTGGCTGCGTGGAAGGCGTAGAGATAGGAACATATAATACATGTAAAAATGGATGCAAATACTGTTACGCAAATTATAGCCAAGAAAGTGTTGTGAAGAATTGTAGCAGGTACGATCCAAAGTCACCAATATTGTGTGGTATACTCGATGAAAATGATAAAATAACTGTGCGAAAAGTAAAATCTTTGAAAGAACAGCAATTAAGCATTTTTGATTTTTAGAAAGAAGGTAATGGGTTGAATTTAGGAATAGAAACTGAGACATTAGAATTTAAGAAATCAACAGGTGAGTTGAAAGAGGCAATGAATTCTATTTCTGCCATATTGAATAAGCATCAGCAGGGTGAAATTTATTTTGGTGTAAAGCCTGATGGTACAGTTATAGGACAGGTTGTGACAGAGGAATCTTTGCGTGAAGTCAGTCAGAAAATAAAGAATTCAATTGAACCCAAAATATATCCTGAAGTTAAAAAGGTTGTAATGGATGGAAGGGATTGTATTTATGTAAAATTTGAAGGAAGTCAGACACCATATTTTGCATTTGGTGTAGCCAAAATTCGTGTAGCAGATGAAGACTTAACTATGTCACCACAGGAATTAGCAGATTATATTCGAAAAGGTGACAAAGAGGAAAATCGTTGGGAAAATTTGGTTTCCAATAAATTTGTTGATGATGTTGATGAAGAACTATTGAAAAAATATACCAATCAGGCACATGATGTTGGTAGGATTGCAATTGAATATACCGATAAGAGAACCGTTCTGAACCAACTAGAATTATCAGAAGGCAATAATTTGATTAATGCAGGAAAGGTTTTATTTGCAGATGATTTGATTCAGGATATTCAGATGGCTATTTTTGCAACAAATGAAAGACTAACTTTTAATGATATTCAAAGACATCACGGACCGGTGCTTAAGCTGGTAGATATTGCAGAGAATTATATTAAAAGTAATATTCACTGGAGAGTGGAATTTACTGGGACATTGCAGCGTACAGAAATACCGGAAATTCCAGTTGATGCTATAAGAGAAGCATTATTAAATTCATTTTGTCATAAGGATTATGCAACTGGGCAAAGTAATGAGGTTGCAATTTATAAAAACAGAATAGAAATTTATAATCCAGGTTCTTTTCCAGAAGGATTTGAACCACAGGATTTTATTGATAGACCGGAAAGACCAATTCGTAGAAATCCGAAGATTGCAAGGATTTTATATTACTCTAAGGATATTGAAAGTTTTGGCACTGGTTTAAAGCGTATAGCTGACGCATGTGAAAAAGCAAGGGTTAGATATGAATTTAAAAAATTAAAGTCAGGTTTTGTTGTTTGTTTTTATCGGTCAGGAAAAAGTGAGGATAAGAGTACGGATAAAACAGTTAAAAGTACGGATAAAGTACGGATAAATACGGATAAATTGAATTTTTCACAGAAAAAAGTAATTGAATTCATTTTGGACAATGGAAAGGTTACCAATAAAGATGTTCAGCAATTGCTGGGGGTGAAGGATTCACGGGCTTTAAAGATTTTGAAGGAACTTGTAGAAAAGGATGTTGTTGTGAAACAAGGGAAATTAAAAGGAAGTTATTATACAATAAAAAAATATGAGTGAGCGAGCAGCAATTAGAACAAGCAAAAAAGAATGTGTAGAATGTTGGAGCAAAAGAATCAAAGAGACAGAAGTAGGAACGGATTGGGATTTGGCAGAAAAAAGATGTTGGCGATGTGGCAAAGAAACTGAACTACAAAGATGCCATTTAATACCAGATTCATTAGGTGGAAAAGATGAAGCGTCAAACATTGTTTTATTGTGTGACAAGTGTCATAAAGAAGGACCGAATGTAGCTGACCCAGAGATCATGTGGGACTGGATAAAAGCGTATGCTCAGCCAAATCAATTTATGTTTTTGTTTTATCAAATTTCGCGTGAGTACGAATTTATATATAAGCGTAGTATAAAAGAAGAAATCAAGTTTTTTCAGTTTTTACAGGAAGAGGATATAAAAAAATGATTGTAGCAAAGATATGGTATAAGAGTCAATATGCAACAAATTATTTTGGACAGCCTTTTTAAGTACTATGAATGGTGTGGGAATTTTAAGAATATTGTTTAAAGAAATGGCAAAAGAGTTGAATGTTGAATTGAGATAGGATGGAGCAATTACATATGAACAAATGCAGTGTATATATTTGCGAAAGTAAAACAGAATATGAAGGACAATATGAATTTATGAATGCTGGCATGGAAGTAGAGATATTTAATTATCATGCTCCAAGTGAAGAAAATGTTAGCATTGGAGATGAGGTTAAGTATAAGGAAATCACAATTGTAGATTTAAGAAACAGAGTATTTGTTTTTTCTCCGGTATTTTATAATGTTGGGGTAACATATGCGTTAACACAATATGAGAAATATAAAACGGATTTCTATTTCACAACAGGAAAGGTAGATAGTGTTGATTCTTTTTCTTGTAATATGAAAATGAGTACACTCAAAATGTATCATCCTTTGTTAATGCAATGCTTTAATAATCCAGCACTTCAAGTATCTTGTGGTGAAAGTGAAATGAATTACAAAGTTATAAGAAATTCCGATAAGAAAGTTGTTGAAATACAGAATAACAATATAAAAAAAATAGAGTTTGGTGGCAAATGCACTTATTCAAGAAAGAATAATGGTCAGTTAATAACTATTGAAGCAGAAAATTATGCAACAATATATTTAGATGAACCTATTACTTATAAAGACCTATTAATGTATATAAAGGAATTTGATGTATTAGTGAATGCTTATTGTCCAAGTGGTTTACATTCATACGCAACATATATTACAACAATTGAAGGGAAAAGTTTTGAGGTTATACATAAACTGTTAGGAAAAGAAAAGTTTTGTGATAAAATAATTCATCAACCAGTGAAACTGAATTTTTTTGAATATATCGAAAGAATGTATAAAAATACAAACTACCGAACAACTGATGATAGAAACAAATATATCCCTTTGGAGTTTAAAAAACCTACTTCATTAGAAGATCAATATATATTCTATTTTAGATATATTGACTTGTATATGGGTGACTATCTTAAGCAAAAAACGGGTAAAGTGTCGAGTAATTTTGACAGGCTTAGTAATTTTGTGGATGAAAATTTAAAATTATTTGATAGTAATGATACTATGAATATTGATAATTTTAAAAATGAATTAAATAGTCTAAGGAATCAATATGTTCATGAAGGCTATTACTTACCTAATAATCAGTTTGCGGTAAATGGGAAAGGTAAAGTATTTCTGTATCACAAAACGATGGACTATAATTGGCTTTTAAGAATTGTGAAAGTCTTTAAATTTGGTGTATATAAAATTCTTTATACAAAGGTACTTGATTTGGAGATCGATGAGGGGGAACTGAAAAGTGCTGTGAAATGTTGGTTTTAATGGTTGAAATGTAACGATATGCGAGTAATATGGAAAATAGATAAGAGAAAAACAATGAATATAGCAGTATTTGCCTCCCATGGAGGCAGCGATTTACAAGCAATTATAGATGGTTGCAAAAATAATCAAATAAATGCAAGGGTATCTGTTGTTATTAGTAACAATGGAAATTCAATGGCTTTGCAAAGAGCTGAAGCAGAAGGAATTCCAGCATATCATCTTAGTGCAAATAAATCTGGAAATGAGGAAGCCTTGGCAACGGAGATTTTAGATATATTAGCCAAATATAATGTTGAAATGATTTTCTTGGCGGGATATATGAGAATGTTGCATATATCGGTACTGGAAAAATATAATAATAGAATCTTTAATATACATCCTGCATTATTACCTAAATTTGGTGGTAAGGGTATGCATGGAATGAATGTACATACAGCCGTTATTAAAGCCAAAGAAAGTGAAACGGGTGTGACAATTCATAGAGTAAATGCTGAGTATGATAGCGGAGAAATTGTAGCGCAGACGACAGTTCCAGTACTGAAAAATGATACACCGGAGATATTGGCGGCCAGGGTGCTTGATAGAGAACACGAATTTTGGGTTGAGGTTATTGCAGATATTGTAAATGGAGAAATTACTTTAGGATAAGGTTGATGTAAACTGAAATAAAAGCATTATATTAAGAATGATATGGGAGGTTTTTATGGGAAAGGTACTGATTATTAAAAATAATAATAGCGATGAGAGAATACACCGTTATGCTATGGAAAGCTATGAGCAAGGGAAAAAATGCTATTATAATTCAGTAGATGGGACATTGAATGAACAAGCATTAATGGAATTGAAGAAAAATTTCGAAGGTAGTGGCATTGTCTTAATGATTACGTATGAAAATTCAGACCTAAGAAAAATTAAAGATGTTTTTATTGGAGATGAGGCTTATATAAATCATAAAAATAGTATTGAATATATAATGAGGGTGTATTTGAAAAAAACATGTCACGAAAGAGTTATTACAAGTATCATAGACAAGATTGATTTAGATATTGATGCTGATTTCGGATATGGTCAATACGTTATAATGAATGATATGGAAAGTTTATTTTATGAGTTGAGAGAAAGAATAATTGCAAATAAGCAGGAAAAAACCTATGATATTAGCGAAAAAGAAGAAAAGCTGGAAGAAAAATATGGATTAAGCGCATTGGCGCAGAAAGATGAACAATCTGTACGTATATATCCAAGTGATAGTGTAGGTAAAGATAGAACTGAATTTCAGAGAGATAGAGAAAGAGTTGTTAATTGTAAAGCATTTAGGAGGCTTGTAGATAAAGCACAAATTTTTGGCTCAGAAAAAGGGGATTATTACAGAACAAGGATGACCCATTCATTAGAGGTAAATCAAATTGCAAAAGCTATTGCTTATGCATTGAAATTGAATTTAGATTTAACTGAGGCTATAGCATTGGGACATGATTTAGGACATACGCCATTTGGACATCAAGGAGAAAGAACTCTAGATGAAATCTTGTGTGGGAAAATAGATGTTGGTATAAACGCAACACAAAAAATGTTTGAAAAAAGGTGTTTTGGAGGGTTTAAGCACAATTACCAAAGTGCAAAGATTTTGACAGAAATAGAAGAAAAGTATAAGGAATATCCAGGTTTGAATGTTAGCGTTCAAGTTGTTGAAGGCGTTTTAAAGCATACAAAGTTGAAGCCAGGCAAAATTGATTTATCAGACTTTTTGTCTAAAGAATATTTGGATAAAATATGTATTAGTAATGAAAAGGTACAAGTTTGTTCGAGTTTGGAGGGACAAGTTGTTGCTATTGCTGATGAAATTGCACAAAGAGGACATGATGTTGATGATGCGCTTACTTCAGGAGTCATGACAATTGATGAATTTAAAGATAGATTGAAAATAGATAAATGCAGGGAATTATTTGATAGAATTAATAAAGAAATAAATGATATTGAAACTTCAGAACGCCTTATTATTGATAAAAAGGAATTGAAAATTTCTAGAATTGTGTCGGTCATTATCAACTATTTTATTCAGAAAACTATTGAGTATTCGTTAACATTGGTTAGCGAGTACGAAGAACTTGGAAGAATATCATTAGACAATACTAAAGTGATGGTTCGTTTTCCAGATGATGTAGAGCGTGTAAATGGATATTTGGAGCAAGTAGTACAAAAAAAGGTGATTTGTAATAATGAGGTTGCAAGAGCTGATTATAATGCAAGTATGATTGTTCAGAATCTATTTGCAAAGTATTATAAAAATCCAAGATTATTACATTCTGGAACAGTGCATAAAATTTTTCTTGAAACTTTAAAACATAAAAATAGAGAGGTTTCCAATAGTGCTATTTATTTAAGCGATGGAAGCATAGAGTTAGTAAATAAAGAAATTGAAGAAATTACTTCAAAACCACTTAATGAAAAGCTTGTTTTAGAGTATTTGAAAGATGGTGACAATTCTTGTGCAGAAAAGGATATTGTGATATTCGAGAAGAGGAGGATATTGGTAAGGGCAATAACTGACTATATTGCAGGGATGACGGATGGATATGCACTTGAGGAATATGAAAAATTGAGATAATGAAAGTTTAAGGAAGGGACTTGGATGCTAGATGTGAAATTTTATGATACAATTGATGATGCATTATTGAAGTTCGCAGTGGTAATCTCACAGAGAATATTTACAATCCAAAGCGTCTTATGGCGTTTCAGAAAAGTATGCTACACCTCGGAATTTCGGTTCCGGGGTGTTTTTTATATAAAATGTGATAGAATATATTATAATAGTTAAGTATTAAGTGTAATTAAAAAGCTATTTTCGTATTAATTAGAATGGAGAGATATTTATATGACAACTGTAAGCACAAAGAGTGGTAGAATTATAAAAGTTGTATCCAGAGAAGAAGAGAAGAGTACATTGACTGAATCAGACAGTGAAATGGACGAAAGAGCGGTTGAAACTGTTAAGGCAGCGATAAATAAAGCTAAGATTTGTAAGAAACCTATAGCAGGTTATGATAAAGAAAAAAAGCGGGCTTATGTAGAGTATGCGAATGGGAAAGAAAGTATGCAGAATAGAAAACCGATGATTCTTGTATTAGCAGGACCAAATGGCTCGGGGAAAAGTACAATAACAATTTTTTTTGATAAAGCTGGTAAATAATACTAATGCTGATGATGTTGTTGCGACTACAGGAATGAATAATATGGAAGCTGCTGTTTTGGTTGACAGGATGAGATATGAATCAATTGCCAAGAAAGAAGATTTTACATTTGAAACAGTCTTGTCATCTGAATATAAGTTAAACATTTTAAGAAAAGCAAAAGAAGAGGGATATTTTATAAAATGTGTATTTATGTTGACAGTTGACCCACAAATTAATATTGCCAGAATAGAATCCCGTGTGGCAGCAGGTGGACATAATGTTGATAGCAGTAAAGTTATTGAAAGATATTATAAATCAATTAATAACATAAAAGAGTTACTTGATATATGCGATATTATGCATGTTTATGATAATACCAATTCACCAGAAAGAATTATTCGTAAGCATAAAGAAGAACTATCAATATATCCAAATGAATATTGGAGTGAACAGGATATATTAGAATTGATGGAATAATGTTGTTGTTATCTTATCTTGTAATACCAATACAATTTATTACACCCCAGAATTTCGGTTCTGGGGTGTTTTTTGACATTAATTACATTAACCCTTCATCTGCATCCTATACTTAAGTGGCGAAACAAGAAACTCCTTTTTAAATGCATAACTAAAGTAGCTTGTACTTTTAAATCCGCATTCATATGCAATTTGATCTATTGGTTTGTCAGTATTTGACAGTAAAACTATAGCATGTTCTAATCTTACCTTAGATAAATATCTTGAAAAAGCTTCTCCTGTATTTTGTTTGAATAGCCTTGAAAAATGAGAGCTGGAAAAGTTAAATGTTTTACAAATATTATCCATATTTATGTCATTCATATAATTAGAGTCTATATATCTCATAATATCATTAATATTTTTGTTTATTTTCTTGCCATGGCTGCCGTTTATATCATGAGATAACTCATGCTCAATAATAAATATAATTAAGTATGTAAGCAATGCCTTTAATTTAGAATCTGAGTATGGTGAATTAATATTATACTCAGTCAGCATCTTTTCAAAAATATTCCGGACAACTTGCTGGTCTTCCTGATTCAGAATGTGGTATTTTTCAGCGTAGAATCTGTTAAATGCAACAGCAGATATTTCTGACTTTATATAATCAGCTATATCAAATGAATATTTAATAAGTATGCTGTTATGCGTTTCATTGCTGGTATAAAAGGTCTGGTGATGTAATCCAAGAGGCATTGTTCCAACATATCCTCTGAGAATATCCCACTCTCCATCAGTTGAGTATACATGATGACTGCCAGATATCTGAAAACCAATCTCATAATGTTTTATACATGCACTCATTGATGGCATATGAAAATTAATATCTTTTCCGTTATAAACGATACTTCTGTTTATTTCAAAATTATTACCGTCTTTTATAGGTATTGGCATGCATTTTACTTCCTTCTAATGATATCAAATATAAAAATAGCATAATATCTTAAATTCTAATTGTAAAGTGATATTTTTTATAAAGAAAGCGACAAATTAATAATATATAATACATATGTAACTAAGCAGTTGTTTTTTTGCGGAGGGATTAGTAATGAATGATGAGAGAATGCCAATTAACATTTATAAAATTGATGCTGGTTATAATGATAAGGGAATGAATAGTATTGAACTTATTAAAGATTATAAACGGAATATACATAAATGGTATTTTATAGCTGCTGCCGACATTGTGTTTGCCTTGATTATAGCATTTGTTAATTTTAAAGTTCCTGACACGGTAATGATGAGCCTGATTATTTATATTGTAGTATTGGCACTGCTTATAGTAAGTATTGTCAGGATTCATGGATATCGTTTACAGTGTAGAAGTATACAAAGGGAATTTAACAGATGAAAAAATATAAGCTGAGTACGAGGATAAGTGTCTATATAGCTGTGATTTTATCGCTTGCTATGATTGGGGTGACCATAAGAAGCCTGATTGTTAAAAGAAATGTTCATTCAGTAAGTGTTACATTATATGGAATTGTATTTGTATCATTACTGGTTGTGTCAGCAGTTTCATTGATTGTGTACATATACAAGAGTAAGATTGGAATATATGTAAGTATTGCCTGTCTGGTTATTATATTTGCATATGGAATTATAATGAAAGATTCACCATTACAACTCATAATTATATTTCTGCCAGTTATTTACGCTATGTTTTCAACTAGAGAGTGATTGGAAAAATTTAACTTTCTTCGATTGGACTTTCAGCGGTTCTCACACCACTAAAAAGTCCAATCGTCTTCCATTAGAAAGTCAAGCAGTAGTAGAAAATAATTATAAAAAAGAACCGTCTCTCAATGTTGAGTGACCATCTGATGAAGAGGCAAAGTTTAAATGGATATCATATGAGATTTTAAGCCTTAATAAGGAAAGAGCAAAAGTGCGGGTCAAAGCTCAAATTGATTTTATAAAATATCATTATGAAACAGAATGTACAGTCAGGTGGAATGAAAACCTATCAGAGACTAAAATTAAAAATGCTAGTATTACGGCGGTGTAAGCATTTGTTGCGGATGGTTGATATATTAGAGTTAATATGATACTTGCGGATTTAGAAGTCGACACATTTAATAACATTGGCATTAAGATGGAATAATATTCTTTCATCAATAAAGTAATGAGCAGTTCTGGAAATCTGTGGATAGTGCTACGCATACAACAGATTTGTAACACTACCAGATACAAATCCCCAATTTATGGGCTTTTCACGCTCTCAAAACGTTAGTTTTAGTTCTCTAAGAGATAATCTTTACAATCCAAAGCGTCTTATGGCGTTTAAGAAAAGTATATTACACCTCGGAATTTCGGTTCCGGGGTGTTTTTTAGTTTGTGAACTGTGGTATTATTATAATCTAATGAAAAATATTATTTTGGATAGATGTTTATATGACAACTGTAATCACAAAGAGTGATAGAATTATAAAGGTTGTATCCAGAGAAGAATAGAAAAGTACAATAACAACTTTTTTTGATAAAGTTGGCAGATATGATTGGAGAGCCATATATGATTAAAATAGCATTTTTCGATATAGATGGAACATTGTTGAAAATGGGATGTAAAGAACCGACAGATAAAACAGTTAAAGCGTTAAATTCTCTTCACCAGAATGGGATATTGCTTTGTATGGCAACTGGCAGAGGCTATCTTTCAATCCCTAAATTCAAAGATATTACATTTGATGTGCTGCTTACATTTAATGGTTCATATGTAATGGCTGGAGAAAAGATTATTTTCAGAAATCCCCTGAATAATAATGATAAACATCAAATAATTCAAAATCTTAATAAAATGAACAGAGCAGCTGCAATCAGCAATGAGCATTTTATTGTTACTAATGGCACAGATGAGCATCTGGAAGAGTATTTTAAATTTGGAAATGTAACATTGACAATTGCAGATAATTTTGATGAGTTATGTAAAGAAGATATTTATCAGATTATGTGTGCGTGCAGAAAAGAAGAATATGCCCAGATACTGCAAGGAACTGAAAATACTCAGATAACTGCATGGTGGGATAAAGCAGCAGATATAATTCCATTGAATTGTGGTAAGGGAAATGCTGTAAATGCAGTGCTTAATTATTATGGATTATCGAAAGATGAGGCGATTGCTTTTGGTGATGGTAGAAATGATATTGAAATGCTAGAAGCTGTTGGTACAGGAGTGGCCATGGGGAATGCCATTGATGAAGTCAAAGCAAGAGCAGATGTCATATGTAAATCTGTTGAAGAAGACGGAGTGTATCATTACTGTCTGGAGAAAAAACTCATTAAATGCTGATGGACTTATTATACAGCAGGGTTGCAGAGCGTTATATACTCTGCAACCCTGTTAGTCATTTATAGTCTTAATTTTACCACCACTTCTCACGGTAAGAGTATTCACCGCGGTAATTAGAAGCATTATAATCAGGATACTTGAAAGGTGCATATACATCATCCTTAGGTGCATCATCCTGTGTATATATGTACATTGAGTCATAATCCCATGTGACAATCTCATCACGGGCATCGCCGTAGAGGTTTACAGCTTCAGCACACATGGTAGGATGTCCATCATCAGGGAATTTAACAACCTGGATACCATTGCCATCAATCATTCCGCCGCGCTCTATATCAGCATTAAGAAGGATGAAGTCCTGACCGTCACCAGTCCAGTTTACAGGAGTTAAGAGATTACCATTAAGCTCATTCTCCATTTCCCATAACTGATTACCCTCGCTGTCATAGAAATATATAATTCCCTGGTGTCCCCAGAAATTAACAACAACCATTTCATAGCCCGGGCGGTTAGGAAGATAATTAGCAAGACTGACACGCTGGGCATGGCCTATGCCATCCTTCTTAAGAAGCTTTCCGTTAAAATCAGATATCAGGAAGCCTTCCTTTCCTGCAACACAGGCAAAGAATTTAGTACCTTTGTGTGGTCCTGATTCGAATCTGCCTGGAACAATCTCATCAATATGGTCTTCATTAACAGGCATAGTCCACATTTTATTACCGTGGCAGTCAAGCATGTTATAACCAACTAAAAGTTCATCATGTCCATCTCCGTTAATATCAATTGCAAAAGGAAAATGTCCGGTATTCTTATCACTCTGGAAATGCCACATAACCTCAAGGTCATCGTTAAGTGCATATACTCTGCAATAACGGTCCTTAATGAGAATATCGCGTGGCTTGTCAAGACCACGGAAATTACATATACGCATACCATCAGGATTAATTCTGTCAAATGCGTAGATTTTATCAGGAACACCGATAATAGTTCCGTCTTCTTCTGGTGTAGAGAAAGGTGTTTTGGCACGTTTCTTCACTTCACCTGTTCTGCCATCAAGAATCAGCACTTCAAAATTCTTGGCTGTAATAACCTCATCAAAGCCATCACCGTCAATATCGTATATCTGCATAGGCATATCTGCTGATATAGTTCCAATGTCGTGATTATCAGTAGGTTCACCATGCTGCCATAATATATTGCCATCAAGGTCAAATGCGGTGAGACAGCTGATTGTTCCATAAGCATCACGGTTTACTCTTTTCTGGCACTGAGCCATAACCATCTGATACTCGCCATTGCCAAGCAGATGACCGAAACGAAGCTGTCTTCCGGTGCCGCAGCCTTTGAGGTCAATTTTCTTAAGAAGCTTCATCTTAGGATAATGGGCTTGTGCATCTTCACATTCAGCTTTATAAGCATTTCTTGCAGCATCAATAGAAGCAGCAGTACTTTCAGAAGTAGTAACATTTACAAAACCGAACTGTGTTGGGATAGTTGCAGTAATGGCAACCTTGCCACCCTGCCTTGCATATTCAGTGTCAAGGTCAAAATAAACCTTATCATCAACACTGCATATAACATGGCTGCCTTTAATCTCAGCCTTAAGTACATAAGTATCATCACAGTTGTAATCAAAAGGTACAGAATCGAGTACAGTAACCTCCTCCTTATGACGATACTCAAGTCTTAACTCATGCTCTTCAAAAACAAGGACAAGAAGATTAGCAGAGTTCTGACAACAAAAACCAATGCCGGCATTGCCCCATTTGGTAGTAAACATACGCACACTTGCAGTTATAGTATAATCGCGCCAGAATCTGTCACCGCTTGTGAGCATAGGAAATGTGCGGTGTGGCTTGTCATTGCGGATACGCATCTGCTCCATAAAATGTTTTCCATTATATTCAGAAATAATCCAGGAAGCCCCCTGACCGTTATAAACGTGGTTGCATACCGGGTCATACCATTTACCATAATATCCAGGATAATGGATAAAATGATACTCACCCATTGCCGAATGATTCTTATCATAAGGGAATTCACCAATAGGAAAATCAGAGAAATCTTCATCAAGTAAAATAAAATCTGCCATAATAACCTCCATTTTAAAATAAAAAAATAATTAGTGGCTCTTTCTGTAGCTTCCGGGCGCTTCGCCCATGATTTTTTTAAATGTGCCGCCCATAGTATTACTGTCGGAGAAACCGCATTTGTCAGCAATCTCAGTAATAGAGAGGCTGGTGTTGACTAAAAGGTCTGCTGCTGCGTGCGTTCTTACATTAATAAGATACTCTCTGAACCTGAAGCCTGTAAAAGCCTTAAATTTCTTGGAAAGGCTCGATTCACTCATATTAAAAAGTTCGGCAGTAGCAGCCATAGTTATGTCATTATGATAATTCTCGATAATATATTCAATAACCTTCTGGATAAGTTCATTACCTGTATCCATTTTCGTAATAACATTATCTTCGTACATCTGACAACGCAGAATAAAAAGTATAAGTTCATGAAAATAAGAATGTATGAAAGATAAAGACAGACTATCTACACCATTGTGTTCATAAGAAATCTTCTGGATAATTGATGATATATAATCAAGTCGTCTTTCTGGTATATGGATAACAGGATGTTTATGAAAAATGCTTTCTATATCCAGAGAAGAATCATCAGCAATCCACTTTAATTCATCATTATTAAAATATAGCACATATCTTGTATGGTCACTTCCTGCAAGGTAAGTAGTCATATGGGCTGTATCTGGTGAAATAAGAGCAAGTCCGCCCGGATTTAACATATATATTTCATCACCTACATAAAGTGTGCAGGAACCAGAATATATAAACATCAGCTCCCATCTGTTATGTTCATGAAAATGTTTCATCTTATAAGATGGTGGCACAGTAGCAATATCCGTGTTGAAATTGTCATTAATAAAATGGTACATTGCCGTCTCCTAGGTATATAAATAATATCTTACGAAGCAAAATCACATGTTGATTATAGGTCGTTTATAGAGAAAATGTTACTGATTTTTTACATATTTTTTTGATTTTGAAAGATTTCGTGCTGTTTTTTTGTATATATAAAAATACAATGTGAATATAATGAAAGCATCTTAAGAAGCAGAAACAATTTAATATAAGGAGGAATAATATGATACGAAGAAACAAAATTATTGCTTCTGTTGCCGTCAGTGTTATGACCGGCGTACTTGTTACAGGTAACTTAGTTCCATTACAGGGATACTATGCATTTGCACAGGAAACAGGAGTAACAGCTATGAGATATTCAGCAGTAAAAGACATCAACAAAACATTAGAAGGTTACACACCAATCGACAGTTCTGATCCGGTTGAATTCGGTGGAACTTACATTAAGTATCAGGGCGAGACAATCCAGTTGTCGGAGACAGCCATATATGTTGATGGTTCGTTATCAGACGAGCTTGCTGCCCAGTACCCATATGTATATAACGACATTACTAAGGCATTGTCAGCAGACGCATTAAAGAATGGAACAGCAGACAATCCAATGACAGTATATGTTGCACCATATGTATACTGGATAGATGATCCGGCAGCAACAGATACAGTACAGAAGACAGAAGGATATTCAGTACCTTATGGAATGGTTGTTAATTCAGATTATCTTACTATCAAAGGTCTTACAGGAAATCCTGATAATGTTGTATTAGCTGGAAACAGAGGACAGTCACATGCTTCTAACGGTAACTATACAATGTTCAGATTCAACTGCAGTGGCGCACTCACAGTTAAGAATATAACAATAGGTAATTATTGTAGTGTTGACCTTGATTATCCACTTATGAGTGAACTTAATCAGGCAAAGAGAACAGATACAATCACTCAGGCACAGCTTGCTGATATGTCTGGTGACAAAATGTTTGCAGATAATTGCAACTTCATAAGCAGACTTAACCTTGTCCCAATCAGTGGTGCTTCAAGAAATCTTTACAATAATTGTCATTTTGAAAGTACTGATGATGCTCTTAATGGAAATGCTGTATATGTAGGATGTGATTTTGATTTCTATGGAAACAGACCATTATATTCATCTTATAATACTGGTTCAACATTCTTAGGCTGCACATTTAATTGTAAGATATTAAATGTAGAGGCAGAACCAACACAGTTCTTTACTAAGGAAGGCGGTACAATAACTGCAGTAGACTGTGTATATAACAGTAATTTAAGTGTGCCTATAACAATGGGATGGACAAAATTCCCATCTGATTCATTAAAATGTTACCAGAGTAACATCATACATAATGGAAAGAATATCACAATCGGCGGAGAAGGTGCTAAAGAAACCGTTGATATGACAGGAAAATCAGTGCTTAATGCCTACAAGGTAGTATCAGGTGGCAAAACATATTACAATACATATAATCTTTTAAAGGGCACTGACGACTGGGATCCATTAGGAGTTAAAGATGTAATAGCTGCAGCAGGGCAGGAAGCAGTTGCAACACAGCTTACAATAAAATCAGATGTTTCAGAGATTGAATCTGGAAAAGAAACAGCTTCAGTTGGAGGAACAGTTAACTACTTCTATGGAACTAATGATACAACACAGAAGATAACATACAGCGTATCAGACGAAGATAAGGCATATGTGAAGTTAACAGATAATGGTGACGGAACATGCAAAGTAGAAGGTACTAATAATGATGATGCAGCTAAGAAGGTCATTATAAATGCATCTACAGAGTCAGGTCTTGAAGCAGCAGTTGGAATTACTGTAAAGCCAAGCAAACTTGATGCACCAGAGTATATCAAGACACCAGTTATTACTAATGACGGACAGGGTAGTCTTAAAGTAGATTACTCACTTGATTTAGGAAGCAGAGAAGACATGTCTGCAATCTCATGGTACAGATGTACAGACGCAGAGGGAAGCAATAAGGTACTTGTAGCAGTAACAAGAAACGATTCACCAGAATATACATATAAGTTAACAGCAGGTGATGTTGGATATTACATCATGGCTAAGGTAGAATCTAAGAACATCAGAAGTGATTATGGAACACCAGTAAATACAGTATATGACAAGGCAATCGGAGTGAAAGATGTAAGAAGCAAGAACCTTTCTACAGATTTCTCTAACTTCCCTAATACAAAGCAGTCAGAAATCAAAGCTGGCTTCTGGACAGTAGATTATAACCGTCCGGCAGATACAGAAAGCTTTGGAAAATGGCAGGGAGCAGATACAGAAGAGCCATGGGTATACGGAGTAACAGGTAATGGCTGTGTAGGAGCAGGATTATATCAGGGAACACAGGGTTCAAGACTTATGTATACACCAGTAGAAGGAACATATGGTGATATGTCACTTAAGCTTGTAGTTGACCCGGCTAAGACAGCAGGTCAGGGATTTGGTAGTGCAGGACAGTATATGGATGTACTTCTTAAGTTCGATACATCTACACTTACAGGATACGGATTAAGAATAATAAGAACTAAAGCGTCATCTAATGCTGTAACATTTGTACTTGTAAAATATGACAATGGAGCAGTAACAGAAATCTCTGATGAAGTAATTGCAAGCTGCTATGTAACAGGATGTACAATTAGTTTAAAGACTGAAGGTAATAAGCTCACTGCTCATGTTGAGACACCAACAGAACAGCTCGCAGATCAGGCAGCTAAGGGATATCCTCATGTAGTTGACCTTACAGCAGATATCGCAGCTAACAGCTTTGGCGGTGTTGCAATACAGCATACAGGAACAACAGGAACTGGTGGATGGCAGAATACAACAATGCTTCATAATTTAGATATTACATGGGAAGGTGAGAACAACCAGAACCCTGAATATGTTGAAGGAAATCCATCAGATAACGAGAATCCGGCAGAGAAACCAGATGATTCAACAGGAACTTCAACAGGAGCAGATACAACAGTTAAGACAGGCGATATGAGCCATGCAGGAATGTATGCCGCATTAACTACAGCAAGCCTTTGTGCATTGCTTGGAATGGCAGCAGTATACATGAGAAGAAGAAAAGATATCTAATTTCATAAAAATTTTCTTTACAGGAGCACCCGCAATTATATTGCGGGTGTTTTTGTGTGGTGAATGTGTGACCGTATGTGATTGACATTTTAATTATTATGCTATAAAGTTTTATAGAACTAACCAGTATAAGATGGAGGATAAAACTTAAAAGCATGAAATATAATATCAGAAAGTATATATTGGCAGGAATTACAGCAATTCTTGCGGCGGCTGTTCTGACAGCATGTGGAGGCAGCAAGCCAGAGAAGGACGATACAGTCCAGAGTACACAGGAAATATTTGCAATGGATACATATATGTCGCTTACTGCATATGGCAGCAATTCAGAGGAAGCAGTAAGTAAAGCAGTTCAGGAGATTAACCGGCTTGATGCAATGTTTTCGGTAGGAAATGAGGACAGTGATGTTACTAAGATAAATAAAAATGGAAGCGGAGAAGTATCGGAAGAAACCGCATTTATAATGAACAGGGCAATGCAGGTATCTAAAGAAACTAAAGGTGCTTTCGATATTACGATATACCCAGTTATGGAACTGTGGGGATTTACCACCAGGAATTATAGAGTGCCTGAAAGCAGCGAGATTGCAGAGGTACTTAAGCATGTTTCTTATACAAATGTGGGGATTAACGGGCACCAGGTGACATTATCAGATGGTGCAAGCATTGATCTTGGCGGAATTGCCAAAGGTTATACTTCCTCAAGGGTGATTCAGATTATGAAGGACTGCGGCATAGAGCACGCAATCGTAAATCTTGGAGGCAATGTGCAGGTGCTTGGAAGAAAGAGCGATGGCTCGGACTGGAGGGTTGCCATACAGAATCCTGACAGTGAAAGCAGTTATCTTGGCGTATTAAGCACTGCTGATAAGGCAGTTATAACATCAGGTGGATATGAGAGATATTTTGAGCAGGACGGACAGGTATACCATCATATTATAGACCCGCAGACAGGTTATCCATCAGAGAGCGACCTGACTTCGGTTACAATTGTATGCTCTGACGGAACAACAGCAGATGCATTATCAACTGCGCTTTTTGTAATGGGGCTTGATGGTGCGAAAGAGCTGTATAGAAGCGGCTCGCTTGATTTTGAGATGATACTTTATGATGGAAGCAGAGTATATGTGTCAGAGGGAATAGCTGACAGTTTTTCAACAAATATGAACACGGAAATAATTACCATACAGCCTTAATGAGAATTATTATTAACAGTCTGTATTGACAAATGTGGTGAGAAAAATATATTCTATAGAGCAGTTAGCGAGAACTAATTGTAGATAGATTAATATACTTTTGTTAAACACAGCTAACCAAGATATACAGACCCGAAGGAGCAGACATGTTATTAATAATATCACTTATAATCGTATTTTTATTCATATATTTTCTTAAAGATTCACTTAAAAAACACGCAGGTATCTACTATATAGGGGCAGCGGTAATCTCTATTGCAGTATTTCTGATTGGATTTCTGCCAATGCCTTTATTCTTAAAGAATAATATATTGGGGATATTTGCAAAGGGTTCTCTTGGAACGGCAATGTTCATTGCAGTAATGTACGCAGGTGCACTTCCTAAGGGCAGCAAGCTGATTGCACCGCTTATGAAGATAAGAGGTGAATTGTCAATTACAGCGGCAATACTTGTCCTGTGTCATAATTTCACATACGGAATAACATATTTTAAAATGCTTTTTATTAAGCCGGAGGCATTATCAGCAACACAGCTTACAGCAGCAATAATAAGCCTTGTGCTTATCATAATAATGATTGTGCTTACAGTAACTTCATTTCAGGCTGTAAGAAAGAAGATAAAGGCTAAGAAGTGGAAACAGTTACAGCGCACAGCATACGTATTCTACGGTCTTATGTATGTACATATAATGCTTATCAATATTCCATATGCAAGACTTGGACTTGGTACTTATATTGCAAATGTTGTTATCTACAGCATAGTCTTCTTAGGATATGCAGCTATGAGAATAGCAAAGGCTGTATCAGTAAAGGCAGCAAGAGCCGGAAAGACATACGGTAAGAAACCAGAGACTGTTCTGTATGGTCTTGCATTGGTTTTATGTGTAGTTATGACATTTTTATGCTTTGCAGGAAGAAAGACAACTGCTATGGCTTCTGGCGGGGACGAGGAATGGGAAGAATTCTTTAATGAAGAGACAGTTGCAGCGTTGGTTAAAGAGGCAGAGAGCAGCCTCGCAGATGACGCAGCTTTAACAGCCGAAGGTACAACAGAGGCAGGACAGGCAGACAATCAGTCAGATACACAGACCGACAATTCGGGTTTGGATAATTCAGCCGCAGGTAATTCAGGTTCAGGTAATACATCAGGCAATGATTCGGAAAGCGGTAATCAGACAGCACAGCCAGGGAATTTATCAGATGGCAGCAGTGATTCACAGGGAGGTAATACTGCCAGTGATACACCGGCTAATGCAACATTTAAAGCAGACGGAACTTATACGGGTTCTGCTGTGTGTGATACTTATAACTACAATGTAACGATTACAATAGTCGTATCAGGAGATGTGATTACATCAGTTACAGCAACTTCAGAAGCAGGAGCACAGGACGAGCAATATTTTAATATGGCAAATGCAAAGGTTCCTGCACAGCTTCTTGCAAATCAGAGTACATCAGGCGTTGACAGTGTTTCTGGGGCTACTAAATCAAGCAATGCCATAAAGAAGGCATTTTACTATGCTTATAAATCTGCTAAGAAGTAGAGCAGATTTGTAATAGAAAAAATTATAAGGAGGCAAAATTCCTCTCCTCACCAATGGGTTCGGATTTTGCTTCGCAAAACAAGGAGGATTTATGAGGAAGAACATTTTTACTAAGATTGCTGCTGTTGCAGCCGCTACTGTTCTTGCAGTTACAGCACTTCCAGCTCTTGTGTCTGATACACATGCAGCAGATGATGAGTATTCATATGTATATGCTGGACTTACATGGCAGGAATACTGGGCTAACGAGGGCGTATATAACGCAGGAGATGTAACAACATCTAATGAGAAGGATACACATGGTGAGTATGATAAGGGCGCTTTTGATACAGTAACAAGAGCTACAACCAATCATGGTCTTCACAGAGGAAGCTACCAGTGCATGGCAACAATTGATACAGAAGATGGTAAGAAGTATGAGCTTGCCGGCTGGACTGGTGATGCAAAGAATCAGATAATGATTCTTACAGATGGTACACAGCTTTCATATAGTAAGGGAGTAATTACTAATACAGATGGTACAACATCTAAGCTTTCTTCTTATGAAGTAACTGGTATTAAGTATGTTCCGGTTAAGGTTAAGACATCTGATCTTGCTGATTTTGAGCAGCATTACAAAGTTGTCAAGAATGGTGAGAAGTTATACGGAGGATTCGGTGAGGTCAAGCTTAGTTCATATGAGTATACAGCTGCAGTTAATGCAGATACTAACGGACTTAAGACAGCAGTTAAAAATGCAGACGGAACATATTCATTCTCTGCAAGACAGACTGGCAATGGCAAATCATTTGCAGAGCAGGATATCAGCGTAGCTGCTAACATTACATCTACAGTAAAAGATGCTACAGGTTCATACGGTGAATTCTTAAGAGTTGATATTAATGGCGATGGTTATGGCGCATTAGGTGCTATGATGCAGACTGTTAAGTGGACATACTATGGAAATGATGCAACAAGAACAAATGTAGTTGCTACATATGGTACTAAATTCGCAGCAGACAACTGGATGCACAAATCAATGGGAATCCAGCTTGGACTTACAGATTCAGCACGCTGCCAGTTACCAGCAGGTTATGATGGAACAGGTTACTGGTCACTTACTGTATATGCATTAGGATATACTGATACTACAATTGATTTTGAAGCAACTGATGCTAATATTGTTAAAGTTAAAGCACCTGTAAGTGATACATCTAAGCTTTCAGCAGCTATTGCAGCAGCAGATGCACTTAATGAAGCTGATTACACAGCAGAATCCTGGGCAGCTATGAAACTCGAGTATGAGGAAGCAGTCGATGCACTTGCAGTTGCAGAATATCAGGCAGATGTTGATGAGGCAACAGAGCATCTTACAGCAGCAATCAATGCATTAGTAAAGGTTGATGCAGGTACACCTTCTGGTTCAGAAGAGTCTGGCAACACAACTGATGCAGGTACATCAGATACATCTGTATCAAATGTTAAGACTGGTGATTCTAACAACATGATGGCTTACATCGTAGCAGCTGTACTTGCTTCAACAGCAGGGGCAGCAGTAACAGGCAGACGTAAGATTAAGAATGTAAGATAACTGATACGCTAAAATCTAATAAAACTACAAATAAGCCAAAGAACCGGGTCGGAGAGAATCCTTTGAGGGATTTTCTTGCGGCCCGGTTCTTTGTTACCTGTTAATCTTAATATCACCCATATTAACATCAGCATTTATACTTTTACCGCTGCCGGCATTATTAGTATAGCTGTGAGAATAAGTAGAATCATTAACCTTGATGTCGCCTAAGTCTACAGAGAGATTAGCACTGTATTTATCAATATCCATACCGCTTATTTTCAGAGAACCCATATCGACAGAAAGGTTAAGGACATCACTGTCACAGTTTGTAAGCTTAATATCGCCCATATTGTTATCAGCAGTTAAATTCTTAACGGCAGAATCAACGATCTTAAGAGAACCCATATCAACAGAGAAATCAGCAGAAGAAGCATGTATATTGTTAACATCCATATCACCCATATTAAGGTCAGCCTGAATAGAATTAAGACTGATATTGTCAGGAATAGTAATTGTAAGTGTGCAGTCTGAGTTTTTGATATTAGTCATAAGATGTACTTTTACATGCTGTTCAATATTTAATGAAGTTCCAGAAACAGATACAGCAGGCTTAAACTTTTCAGCACCTGTATAGATAACTTCAAGCTTGCTGCCTTTCTTAATTTCAACACTGCCAAGATTCATATCAACAGATATGTCTGACACATTATCATAAATAGAAGAATTTTCAATATATTTGCCACTGGATGCCATAGTCATGCGTGTAAAAGGAGAAATGTTAAATACATTACCAAGAACGCCAATAATTATGCATATAAGTGTAATAAAATATATAATTGACAGATAAATTCGTTTCTTCATAATTACACCTCCCTGGAATCGTCTTTAAGTATACTCTTAAATATAGCATGTATTACAGCCGCAACAGGCCATATAACCCATGTTAAAGCCCATGCAAATGTGATGAAACTGGCTGACAGATATATACATGTAACGGTAGGCCAGAAAACAGACATAATAGTTGTTGCAGTATTGTTAATATATCTGACTTCTTTATTCTCCTTCTTAACATAGCTGCCGGCTACATTGTCACCATTAAGGGCAAGTAAAGTCTTACATGAAGTCTCAGCCATTGAACCGAAAACAATAAGGAATACGCCGACACTTACTATACAAATCATTGCTGCACCGCCGATATCGTCAAGTCCCCGTATTGGGATTGCGTCAAAAACAGCAGCAGGGACAAAGCTTATGATACACATAATAATTCCCAGAGTGCGGCACACAATAGAAATGTTGCGAAGCTGTTCCTTCTTATCCTGCACATATCCGACAGTGGCATAATCGATGATACATTCGTGTTTCTTAATATAGTCGTATTTATTCATTAAAGAATTGGTTATTATAAATATGCCAACACCGCAGGCAACTATAATAAACAGAGCAACAATGCCCATTGTCTGAAGAAAATTATTATGAAATGCACTGCAGGCTGCCGCTGGAACTACTGAGAAAATACATAAGAAAACCCCTAATGCAGTCAGAAATGCATGTCGGCTGCCGGCACTTACAAAGCTTCTGGCTTCATCCTGTGTTAAAGTGCGTCTGTTATCAACAGGAGCAGAAGACTGTCTGTTAAGTCCGAGAGTTTCTGCGAGTTCGTCAAGATTGCCGAATTCTGAGATAACAGTGCCTACAGCCTCATTCTCGCTTTTACCTTCACTGATAAGTTCATTATATTTGTCCTCCATCATGCCCCACAATTCGTCTTTAGCCTTTAAAACTTCAGCAGTTGCGGGGAGATTGGCAAACATAGTTTCAAGATAACTTTTAATAGTATCCATACATTAATTCTCCTTCACAATAAATTTTTCAATAACTTCTTTAGTGAGAGCCCACTCTTCACATTTTGACTGATAATACAGCCGTCCTTCGTCAGTAATCTGATAATAGGTGCGTTTTTTTCCGCCATTATCGCCTACACCGGGGAAAGAAGTGATATATCCGTTCTTTTCCATTCGTGTAAATGCCGAGTAAAGAGTAGTTTCTTTAACGATATATTTCTCATTGGTCATGGCCTTAATCTGCTTAGAAATCTCATAACCATAAGATGGCTTATCAAGCAGAAGATACAGGATAATTGTATCGTTGTAGCCTCGTATAATGTCGCTGCTGATGCCAGCCATGCATATTCCTCCCTTCGAATTAATTGAAGGTGATGATTCACCTGATAATAAATATTAAATAAATGATAATTACTACGACAGGCGATACTACGACAGCCGTAGTATATCTGTCGTAGTATATATAACATGATATGCATAATATGTCAACAGGAGAATATAAAAATCCCTCAAAAGCAGGTAAACAGTGCTTTTGAGGGATATATTAAATATGTGGATTATTTGAAATATACTTTAGCTGCAGTAGCAGCCATGATATTTTCCTTGTCAGGTGTTGATATTTCATTGCTTAAGACAATGTAATCAATAAGGTGTCTGTAGCTGTCCTTGCACAGATTCATAGGCAGGTCGCTTCCCCACATAAGTCGGTCGCTTCCGACAAGTTCGATGGCGCGTTTAATATAATGGATTGCGTCAGGATAAGGGTATATGGCGTCTTTACCCTGATTAGAAGGAAGGCTTGCAAGGTCGAATACAACATTGTCAAGCGTGAGTGCCTCCATTCCTTTAAGCCAGACATCTTCCTGAACAAGACCTCTTGGGGCAAGCAGATGGCACACAACAAACTGCGTGTCAGGGTGTCTCTTAATTGCGCGGGCGAGGGCTTCTGGCTGCCAGCACTCGGCAGGGTAGCGGCCGATATCGAACACAACAGTATTCTGATGCATTTCAGCATATGACAGCATTTCCTCAATAACATCACCATCAAGGGGAATAGTAGGATGATAACTCATAAGACCGCTTCCAGTACTTACTTCAAATTTTACAATCTTAATTCCGAGGTCTTCAAACAAATGCTTTCTTATAGAATCAACATTTCTGCAGAATGGGTCGTAAGTAGCTGCTGCAGCAAGACTGTCAGGATATTTCTTTGCAGCCTCATAAGTGTAGAGATTCTGCGGTCCTAAGAAATTGCCCTGAAGCATAACAGCCTTGGAGACACCAGCTTCATCCATAACCTTAAGAACCGCTTCCGGAGTTACATCATATTCACCGAGACACTCTGGTATCATCTGGAATATAGTGCCGTCAGCGTAGCTTGCGTAACCTCCGCCTATAGCCTGCATTTCTCCGCTGTTTCCAAATCCATTGATACAGCGGCATATATGAATGTGTGAGTCAATTATGTTCATTGTAAAGCCTCCTTGTTGCTAGATGTTGAAAGAATATTGAGATTATGTCCATACAGAAATTCATTAATAATTCCAATGTCATATTCACATTTGTTAATCATAATTATAATTGCAGCATCACGGCTGACCTTGGAATACAGAGGGCTTAAGCCTGCAGTTTTTAACGCACGGTTGGTATCTGTAAGATTCATATGACATGCAATGCAGAGCGCAATTACTCTGTCGCGGCTTGGGTTGGCACGATTACCATTAAGTATTCCGTATGCATAATTAGCTGGAATATCACTTTGCCGGATAACATCATTTAATTGAAGTCCGTGGCATCCTATATACCAGTTAAAGAATTCGCTGACAGACATCTGTGAGTCAGTATCCTCTTCATTACGGTATCTGTTAAAATGTTCAGGCTCAACTGAACTTAAGATTTTATCAAGTTCATAAGTCGGCTTTTCGTTCATTATTAATTCCGCCTTTCACAATAGAGTACACATTTTCTATTGATATAGTGTATAATAATAAACACTAAATTACAATAAGGATGAAAATATGACTTTAGAAGAAGAGAGCAGGCTGTCATTTTACAGGGAACTGACAGTACTTGATGAAAAAAAGAATATAGTGCTGGTGCAGGATATAAGGAACAGTGAGCTTTGCGTTAAAAAGACACTTGATATATATTCGCATGATGTATATGAGCAGCTTGCCTCTGTAAGAATTGAGGGTGTTCCTGCGGTAAAGGAATGTGTTGCTGATGATGGAAAGCTTATAGTAGTTGAGGAGTATGTGCAAGGCAGGAGCCTTAAGCAGGTATTAGATGAGCAGGGATTATTAAACGCGGAACAGGCATATGAAATAGCAGTCCAGCTAGTGGACATACTTGTGCGACTGCATCAGTTAGAGCCGGCAATTGTCCATAGAGACATTAAACCATCTAATATAATTATTGAAAAAAACGGACATGTGAATCTTATAGATTTTAATGCGGCAAGACATGTTAATGCAGATAAGAATGAAGATACCAGAATGCTGGGAACAGTGTATTTTGCTGCACCTGAGCAGTTTGGATTCGGGCAGTCTGATGAGCGTACGGATATATATGGTCTGGGAGCAACAATTAATTATATTATGACAGGTGACAAGCCCGGAGCAGGAATTGCAGAGTGCAGATTTTCAGATATTCTTAAGAAATGCCTTATGGTAGATGCCAAAGACAGATATCAGTCAGCAGCAGAGCTTCGCGGCGTGCTGGATATGCTAAATTATAGTATAGTACAGGATAATAGGAAAAAAGCTGAAACAGCATTTGGTAAAGATAATAATGTTTCAGTTGTAAGAACCTATCGTAATATAAGAGATACAATTGTTAAAATGTACAGAAAATATCAGAAAAGGAATTACGATATTAACAATTCATGGCGCAGATATCTGCCTCCGGGATTCAGACGGCTGAATATTGTGTATTGTCTGATTGCGCTAGTATGGTATGCGGTTATTGTATGGCTAACAATAAGCTTTGCAGTTACGGACAGTAAAACGGGAATACCGGTAACGGGTGGAGAACTTACAATGTATAAGATAGCTGTATTTGTACTCCTTTTTGGAATGACAATGTGGTTTGGTAACTATCTTAATATAAGGAGAAAGCTTCCGGGAATGAAGAAGATAAATGTATTAAGCACTATTCTGACATTTGGGTATGCATTTACGATTAGTTTTATGTTTTTAGCTTTTTTTGCAATATTTATGGCAATTATAGGATATTTGTAATTATAAAAAGACAGGATATATGTTGAAATCATTCAATATTATGTCCTGTCTTTTTTGTGCTGTCAGCACACGGTTTGCAGCCATCATTATGATAACATCCATTATATGAAAAAGATGTTTATATATGCAAATATTTCCCTTCCAATACTGGCAGGCAGTCTGCTGTACTATGTGACTTCACCGCAAGTCATATTTGTACAGAATATTGACAGGCTGCTTGGCGTCAGTCTGCATGTTGGAACGGAGAACACATTTGTAGTAAATTTGCGTAGTTATATGCCAGATATGCTGTGGGCGTATGCACTGGTATTTTCATTAATGCTGGTTACAGGTAATAAAACAGCTTATGTATGGAAAATGTTTGTGATAGCAGGCATGTTTTCGACAATTATGGAAGTCTTTCAGGTTACCGGATGTGTAAAGGGGACATTTGATGTGATGGATATTATTGTGGAAATAATTGCAGAACTGATGGCTGTTTTTATTATAAAAATACATGATATGAGGAGGAAATCATATGAAAAGAATCAGGAAGTACATAGGGGTACTGCTGTGTCTGATAGTATTTGCTGCAATGGCGATGGGAAGCGGATCTGACACAAGCGTAGATAACAGTAATGCGAGTGGGGCTTCGGACAAGACAGGCACAGAAAGTGATAATGTTGTCATGGTAGGTGGAAGCTTTGAGAAAGATGGATTAAAGGGTACAGTTAATGATGCAGATACAGATTTTACCGATTACGATGATCCATATGGATTTTACAAGCCTGGTGATGGGAAAAAATATGTCAAAGCAGATTTTTCATTTGAAAATAACGGTAAATCTGATGCTTATGTAAGTAGTGCAGATTTTAGCTGTTATGCAGATAATGAGAGCTGTGACCAAAGTTTTATCGCATCTGTAAATGAGTTCTCAGGAGATACATTATCAACTGGTCGTAAAATAAGCTTCAGTGTAGTATTTGAAGTTCCAGTTGATGCAGAATCTATCGAACTGGAATACACAGCCAATATATGGTCAAGCGAAAAAGTAATAATAAAGCTTCAGTAGGAGGAGTAGAAGATGAGAGTTTGGAAACTGGTATCAGGAATATTATCAATTATATTATTTGCAGTAGTTATGTTTCAGTCATGTGCTGCAGGCGTAGTTAATGCACTTGAGGACAATGGTGGCATATCAGGAAGTGTCGGTGTAATAGTTGGAATACTTATGCTTGCTGGTGGAATTGTCTCGATAGCTACAAGAAATAAGACAGGAAAGGGCCACGATATAGCACTGATTGTACTTTTCGGACTTGCTGCTGTATTCGGATTTGCAGGATACGGCAATTACAGTGACTTAGTAATTTGGTCAGTATGGTGTCTTATAAATGCTGTTTTAGCAGTTGTAAGTATGATTAAGAACAGATAAAGAAACCAATAATAATTAAAAATGTCTGGTATGTCGCAGTAGTGCGGCATGCCAGACATTTTTGCATTAGTCATATTAATAAGTAATCTCCATGCCTTCTTTTCTCCACTGTCTGAATTCAGCAGAAGCAGAAAGTAAAAGGTCAGATGATGAGTTAAGTGCAGTTTCAACAGAATCCTGAATAACACCGATGATGAAGCCGATTCCGACAACCTGCATAGCAACATCATTAGGAATACCGAATAATGAGCATGCCATAGGTATAAGCAGGAGTGAACCACCGGCAACACCAGAAGCACCGCAGGCAGAAAGCGCTGCAAGAATACTTAAAAGGATTGCGCTTGGAATATCAACAGTAATACCTAAAGTATTAGCTGCGGCAAGAGTCATAACAGTGATAGTTATTGCCGCACCGTCCATGTTAATAGTTGCACCGAGCGGAATAGTAACAGAGTAAGTATCTCTGTCAAGTCCCATATCCTCACATTCCTTCATATTAATAGGAATGTTGGCAGCAGAGCTTCTTGTGAAAAATGCAGTGAGTGCACTCTTTTTTAAACATCTGAATACAAGTGGGTAAGGATTCTTGTGTGTACACCAGAAAACAAGAATCGGGTTGGTAACAAAATAAATAAACAGCATAGTACCAACGAGAAGCATAAGAAGCTTTCCATATTCCTTAAATACTGACATACCATTATTTGATACAGTATCAAATACAAGTCCCATAATACCAAATGGAGCAAAATTAATAATCCAGGTAACAACCTTGGAAAGACCATTAGAGATATCTACAAGCATATCTTTAGTAGATTCCTTGGCGTGTCTACATGCAATACCGATAACAACAGCCCATGCAAGAATACCTACATAGTTAGCTTTAGTAAGAGAAGTAATAGGATTCTCAACAATATTCATTAATAAAGAGTTAAATACATCACCAATACTTCCCGGTGATGACATTTCTTCAATGCCTTCTGTCAGAGTGAGCGTAACCGGAAATAATTTGCTTGTAAATACTGCGATTACAGCGGCAAGAATGGTACTGAACATGTACAGAATAATTACGGTTTTAATAACACCGCCATGACTTTTTCCTGAATGACATAAAGAACTTATGACAAGCACGAAAACAAGAAGCGGTGCAATAGCCTTAAGTGCACCAACGAAAACACTTCCGAAAAGAGAAATACCAGTTGCTTTAGGCACGAGCAGACCAAGAATAATACCAAGTGCCAGTCCTCCAATAATTCTTTTAATGAGGCTAATACTAATCCATTTGTCTAATAATTTTTTCATATCTAATAGATTCTCCTATGCAAAACTTTTTCTATTATAAACTTACAAAATATATTTGACAACTAATACTGTAAAGAATAAGAGATTTATTGTAAAATAAAATGTGATTATTACATAAGAAAGCAGACAGATATGAACAGAGTTATATATTATTTAAAGAAGGATATAGTGCTGACGGTAAGCTGGGTACTTGCAATTGCTTCAGCATTTTTAGTAAAACCGGATAAGGGATATGCCGGTTATATTGACTGGCGTTCACTTGGAATATTGTGGAGTCTGATGATTATAACAAAAGGTTATATGAATAACGGCATCTTTGAAAAAATCGGACATGCACTTCTTGTGAGAACCCGTAAAATGTGGCAGCTTGTCAGCGTACTTGTTGCACTGTGTTTCTTTAGCAGCATGCTGATTACCAATGATGTTTCACTGATAACATTTGTTCCGTTTGCAATAATGATGCTTAAGAAGTGTGGCAGGTGGGAGCTTATGATACCGGTTGTAGTGTTACAGACGATAGCTGCGAATCTTGGAAGTATGCTTACACCGATTGGCAATCCGCAGAGCCTGTATCTTTACGGACTTGCGGGAGTTGGAGCATGGCAGTTTATGATATGGCTTCTGCCATACACAGTTGTTTCAGCAGTCCTGCTGATTATTTCAATACTGCTTTTAAAGAATAAAAATGCTGATGTGAGCATGAAGGATACTGACAATAATTCAGAACAAAGAACAGCACCTGTAAATGTGCTGTTATATACAATTCTTTTTGTTATAGCATTACTTGTTGTTGCAAGAGTACTTCCGTGGTATGTACTTACAGTACTGGTGCTTGTTACCACATTTGTAATAGAAAGAAATGTGCTTTTGAAAGCAGACTATGCGTTGTTGTTAACATTTGTCGGCTTCTTCATATTTACAGGCAATATGGGAAGGATAGAGCCGGTTGCATTATTCTTATCAGGTATTGCTGATGGCAGGGAAATAGGCGTTGGAATCATTACAAGCCAGTGTATAAGTAATGTCCCGGCGGCACTTCTGCTGTCAGGATTTACGCATAATATAAAAAGCCTTGCACTTGGAGTTAATATTGGCGGGCTTGGCACACTGATAGCTTCAATGGCTAGCCTTATATCATATAAGCAGTATGTCAATGAAGTGCCAGAGGGAAAAGGAAAATATTTTGTTACATTTACAGTGTATAATGTGATATTTCTGATTGTGTTATATGCGTGTACAAAACTTATATAGATAAAGCAGGAGGGGGAAAGCAATGTATGGATGTCCGGGCTGTGGAGCCGAATTACGATATGATATCAAAACAGGCAGGTTAAGATGCAAAAGCTGCGGCGGCAAATACGATGTTGGCGCAATAAAGAAAGATAAAGATGCGGAAGATTCATTATATGAAGTAAATGCATTTGTATGCCCGTCATGTGGTGGCAAAATATATTCAGCGGATAATACAATAGCGGGATTCTGCAGTTATTGTGGAGCGTCTGCTATATTGCAGCAAAGAACAGAGAAAGTTGGTGCACCGAAATCAATTGTGCCGTTCAAAGTAGAGAAAAAAGTATGCAAGACAAAGTTTAAAAATTTTGCAAAGAAGAACATGTATGTTCCTGATGAATATAAGAAGGCTGACGGTATTAATGAATTCAGAGGAATATACCTTCCGTATCATAGTTACGAAGCGACAGTTGAAGGTGACTATGATGCATATGGAAAGACGCAGACAACTAAAAAGAAAAAGAAGAAGATTTATACAACTACCAGACATTGGAAGATTCATGCACCGGTTCATGGCAATGTAAGAGGAATTACACATGATGCATCAGGATTATTCAGGGATGATTTAAGCGAGGCAATTAATGATGCTACGGACTCTAAGGCAGTAGTAGATTTCAAACCGGGCTATCTGTGCGGCTTCTATGCCGATATGTCAGACATTCCGGCAGAGGATTATAAAGAGTATGCCTATGTTAATTCAAAGGAATATGTTGATAATCAGATAAGATACAAAGTCGGAAGCAGCATGTCCATCAAAAAGACAGAGAAAGAACCACAGATAGATATTGTCAGCAAAGAGGATATATTAAAACCGGTATGGTTCATGTCTTACCAGAACCGTGACAGAGTTGCGTATGCGGTTATTAATGGGCACACTGGAAGGATGAATTGTGACTTGCCGGTAGATTTTAAGAAATTCTTCGGAGTCTCAGCAATCATATCAGCGGTTATATTTATTGTCCTTATGTGTTTTCAGAACATAATGTTTACAGCTAAGACAATGATAGGAATAGCTGCAGTATTCAACCTTATAGCGGGATTGTTTTATGATGCCAACATAAGAAAAATGTATGACAGGGAAATAAAAAGAGCATACAGATTGAAAAAATCGGACGCACTTAAAGTAGTAGCAATTACAGCAGGTACATTTATGCTTATATATGTTGCGATTAACTTTATTGCTGTAATCAATTCGGAATACAGGGAGAGCAGCAAATGGGTAAAAGTGGCAATATGTGCCATAACATTTATAATACAGCTTGTAATGGTGATTAAGCGCTATTCACAGTATATGGCACTGAAAAAGAACAACACAGCAGCATCGCCGGTCTTTTTGCTTTCGGTGGTTATTAATATAGCAATTATGATAGTTGCAGTTGTCAATCCGGTACATGACATATGGTATTATGTTGCAACTGCACTGGCATTAGCGTCAGAAGTAATTGTAGTACTGGGAATTATCAGAGACTACAATTACAGTTGTACAAGACCGCTGCCTCAGTTTAATGCATACAAAGGAGGACAGGAAGAAATTGAAATATCTTAGAAGATTATTAACGGTAATATTAATTCTTTGTGCCTTCGCAGCCAGTGCATTATTCTTTACTGAACAGGCGGGAGCCAGCGGACAGGAGACCGGAGATTACAGGATAATATATGATGACAGTGCTTATCTTATAGATGATGATGACGAGTCTGGTCTGTATGAGATTATGGAAAACATTTCTAAGAATACAAATGTCATATTTTATACTACACGCACATCAGAATATGGCATGAGCACCGCTGATATATGCCAGAATTATTGTGCAGAGCATTTCGGCACTTCCAAGACAGCACCAGTATTGATGTTTACAATTGATATGTATCACAGGGAAATCTATATGTATTGTACAGGCGATACACGCAAAATCATACGGAATGCAGAAGCCAATTCAATAACCGATAATGTATACAAGAGCGCTACAGCAGGTGATTATGGCAAATGTGCCATAGATGCATTTACACAGGCACAGAATTGTCTGGCGGGCGGCAGGATTAAAAGACCAATGCAGATTATTAATAATGTACTATTGGCAATGCTTCTTGGTGTAACTGTTAACTTCATTGTGCTTAAAGTATCGAGATTTAATAAAAAAGAAGACGGATATCCGCCTATTAGAGAAAACGGAGCAGAATCATTTATTAGCGTCAAGGTTAATAAAGAACTGTTAAAAGAGCATACATCAGTAAGCCGTGAGTCATCAGGAGGAGGTTCTGGTGGAGGTTCTTCTGATTTTGGAGGAGGTTCATCTGGCGGCGGCGGAGGAAGCTCCGGAGGTGGACACAGTTTTTAATAAATGTTGTGTTCTAATAACTTTGAATTACCAGAATGATGGGAGAGTAATATGGATTTAATTAATACATGCTTTGAAATGTGCGATTACATAGAGCAGAATGGTGTTGTAAGACTGGCTGGAAATGTGAAGCTTCGCGACAATCTTAAGAAAGAACTGTTGCATTTTCTTATATACATATCAATGACAGATGGAAGATATGGTGAGGAAGAGAAAGCATTTATAAAGAAAAAACTGGGATTTGATGTGAGTGCGTCGATGGCGGCTGATATCAAGAACCGCAACATGCTTGGTGCAGGATATATCACAAGAGTGCCGGAGACATTTAAGTATTTCATATTAGCCAATGCCGGTCACAAGATTAAGAACGACAGATACGATAATAAAGAGGCACGTACGCTGGCAGAAACCTACCGCAAGCTTGGGCAGGAATATCTGGCTGCGAATACTGGAAGTACCGAGGTTGAGATAAATGTTTTATCATCATATTGTGTAATGTTAGATGAGAATCTTAAATCATACGGTCTGCTGCGTCCTGATTACAAGAGCGCGGCAATACAGGCAGAGACAGAAGATGAGAAAGAACCGGACGCCGATGAACTAATTGCAGAACTTAATTCACTGACAGGACTTACTGCAGTAAAAGAAGATGTCAATGCACTTATTAATCTTCTTAAAGTCCAGAAAATGCGTGAGCAGATGGGAATGAAGCAGACAAGTGTCAACAAACACCTTGTATTCATGGGAAATCCCGGAACAGGAAAGACGACAGTTGCAAGACTGCTTGCCAGAATATATAAGGCAATAGGGGCAATATCCAAAGGTCATCTTGTAGAAGTAGACAGGTCAGGGCTGGTATGCGGATATATAGGACAGACTGCATCCAAGACAGCGGAAGTAATAGAGTCTGCGCTTGGTGGAGTTCTTTTTATAGATGAAGCATACACACTTACTAATGGAAAAGGGCAGGGCGACTTTGGTCAGGAGGCTGTAGATACATTGTTAAAAGGAATGGAAGATCACAGAGATGATTTAGTTGTGATAGTAGCAGGCTATACAGAACTGATGGAGGAATTCTTAGATTCCAATCCGGGACTGCGTTCAAGATTCAACAAATTCATCAACTTTGAGGATTACACAGCCGAGGAAGAGGTCGAAATACTTATAAATAACTGCAAGAAGCAGGAATACATGTTATCAAGAGATGCACTCGAGGAAGCCAGAAGATTTTTCACAGAGCGTGTCGCCAACAAACCAGAAGGTTATGCCAATGCAAGAGATGTAAGAAACTATCTTGAGAAAGCGATATCTAATCAGGCTAGCAGGATAGTGGGGCTTAAGGATGTTGATAAGAATATATTGGCGATGCTCGAGAAGGAGGATCTGGTTGGGATTGAGTTGTGACATACGGGAGGTAGTGGCAGACGGACGCGGCGGGCGGGGGATAGTGTCATTTTCAGACCCGCTCCCGCTCGGTGGAAAACGCAGCTGTACTAAATTCGCTGGTCTGCCGCATGAAATGCGGCTCCCAGCTCATTAAGTGCAGGCGTTTTCCAACGGTCTGAAACTAACACTATCCACCCGCCCGCTGCTTACGTTGCTGCCGCTCCCGATGTCGCCCCTCCCGATGTCGCAAGCTCATCGGGGGTGAGTGGACTTTAGCGTGTAGGGAAGGCACAAGGACGTCCAAAAGGGAAGCCGAAGCGTGGCGGATTGGACGTTGAAGCGGGGAGAAGGCGTGATGAAGTCCAAAAAGGAAGCCGAAGAGTGGCGGATTGGACGTTGAAGCGGGGAGAAGGCATGATGAAGTCCAAAAGGGAAGCCGAAGCGTGGCAGATTGGACGTTGAAGCGGGGAGAAGGTGAGATGAAGTCCAAAAGGGAAGCCGAAGCGTGGCAGATTGGACGTTGAAGCGGGGAGAAGGTGAGATGAAGTCCAAAAGGGAAGCCGAAGCGTGGCAGATTGGACGTTGAAGCGGGGAGAAGGCGTGATGAAGTCCAAAAAGGCAGGAGAGGAGAAATATAATGGGAATAGTGTATTTTACAAGGCATGGTCAGACTGTCTGGAATGTCGAGAACAAGATATGTGGTGCAACAGATTCACCACTCACAGATTTAGGCCATGAACAGGCAATAGAGTTAGGAAAGAAGATCCTTGAAGAAGGAATACAGATAGATGAAATCCTGTATTCGCCACTTATAAGAGCGAAAGCAACAGCACTTCATGTATCTGAGATTACAGGAATACCAGCGCGCGAAGAGATAAGACTTAAGGAACAGAATTTCGGTAAATACGAATCAACACCAAGAGATGGAGAAGAATTTGCAAAAGCCAAATGCAATTTCATATGCAGTTTTGACGGTGGTGAGACAATGCTTCATTTGGCACAGCGTATATATAATCTGCTTGACGAAATTAAGGCACAGCCCGATAAAACATATCTTTTAGTTGCACACAATGGAATTGCAAGAATGGTAAAGTCATATTTTGAAGATATGGGAAATGAAGAATTTTCAGCATTCAAGATAAAGAATTGTGAGATATTGAAGTTCGAGTTGTGACATACGGGAGGTTGTGGCAGACGGACGCTGTGGGCGGGGGATAGTGTCATTTTCAGACACGCTCCCGCTCGGTGGAAAACGCAGCTGTACTAAATTCGCTGGTTAGCCGCATAAAATGTGGCTTCCAGCTCATTAAGTGCAGGCGTTTTCCAACGGTTTGAAACTAACACTATCCACCCGCCCGCCGCTCCCGATGCCGCCCCTCCCGATGTCGCAAGCTCATCGGGGGACTTCCGGAGGGGTGTGTGACCGGGACGGGGGTTGAATGAAGGCTCACCTCAAAATTTTCGCAGACCCAGGTAAGCGAAGCGATACCGTCAGGTGTTAGTTTCGGGATTGTAAGAGGCAGGGAGAGAGTCAGCGGGGTTAATTGTGTATATTTCCTGGAGCAGACCGTTGGAAAACGTCGGCACTTAACGAGGCGTGGGAGCCGCCTTTGGCGGCTGCCCCCGGGCGAGTTTAGTACCGCTACGTTTTTCATCGAGCGGGAGCGGGTCTGCGAAAGGAAATATGCCAATTAACCCGGCGACCGTTCTCCCATCCCCCTCTCATAATCACCAAAACTAAAACACAATACCCCTAGACCACATCATTTCTTTGAGCTATAATCAAACCCGGCTGGGAAAGCCAATGAATTGTATAGGGAAAGAAAGGCAGTAATATGTTTAACAAATTATACATTAAAAAGGCTGCAGCGATAGCAGCAGTAATACTTGCGGCAACAGCACTTCCGGTTAATATGGCAAATGCAGATACACAGACAACAGAAAGCACTGTGACAGGAAGCACTGTAACAGGAAGTACAGCAAATCAGGCAACATCAGAATACACAGAAATCCGCACAGCATCAGAACTTGTGGAGGCAGCAAAGACAGCTACAGGTAATTATAAGCTGATGACAGATGTTGATATGACTGGAATTGAGTGGACACCATGGGATTTTTCTGGCACATTTGACGGCAACGGACACAGCATACTTAACCTGTCAGTAAAGACGGTAAGTAAGCATACAATGATGACATATGACGGTAACAGAAAAGAGTATGAAACATATGGAGCCGGCTTTTTTGGTGTTCTTAAGGATTCGAAAGTAACAGGTCTTAACATATACGGTGCAAGAGTTGAAGTAACTTCAACAGAACCGTGTTTTGCAGCACCAGTGGCAGGTCTTGCTGATAATAGCGATATATCAGACTGTATGATTAAGGATACATATGTGTCACTAACAGATTCAGCTAAGATGTGGGGAACAGGCGGAATTGCCGGATTTGGAAGCGGCAATCTTGATAACATCACTACAGATGTAACACTTGTATGCGTTGATACAGATGCAGCCGTAAGAGATGAGCAGTTTATGGGTGGTGCTTACGCAGCCGGCTTCCTTAATATAAGAAATTGTTCTATAACAATAGATGGATATGATTCAGACCACGGATATGTGCATGATGGCGGACTTGTCGGCATGTATATGGTATATCCATTGGAACTGTCAAAGACATATCAGGGCGAAGTGCTTAACAACAAAGTTAAGGGAATGATAACATTTTTCGAAGATAATACAGACCGCCGTGCATATTGTCAGGCAAATATGGGTGAGGTCATGAACTGGACATATGCATATTCAGGCTTCACATCAGATTTCAAGAGAAATGAGACATATGATTATTCAGTTACACTCCTTCCTGAAATGTGCAGCAATCCTTCATACTCTGACACAGTAACAGAGGCAACAGCAGCGGATTTCGGCTATACAACACATACATGCAGCACATGTGGTTATACATATTCAGATAAATACACAATACACGAGCATAAGGTTGACAATTACAGTGTTGTAAAAGAAGCTACGGGAACAGACAAGAAAGATGGAATAGAAGCAGGAACATGCAGTCTGTGTAACCAGACCGTTTATAGGGAATATGCTGCAAATGTGGTAACAGACGACAACACACAGACAACAGACAACAAAGTATCAGATGTCAATGGAAAGAAAGAATCCAATAGCATAGTTGTAATATTTGTGGTTATTGTAGTAGTGATAGTTGCGATAATAATCGTAACAGTAGTCATTATGGCACAGAACAATAAGAGAAAAAGAAGACATAACAGACAAAGAAGACGCAGATAGAAGGGAGCAGTTATGGAAGAGAACACATTTATAAATGTATCAAAAGATATGATGTCATTCATAGAAAAAAGTCCTACAGCATTTCATGTAACGGTGAATTTTATGGATTTGCTGGACGATGCAGGATTTGTGCGCCTTAATGAGAGGGACAGATGGCATCTTATACCGGGTGGCAAATACTATGTAACAAGAAATGATTCTTCCATAATAGCTTTCAGAATGCCGGCGGCAGAGGGCTTTATCAATTATCAGATTGCAGCCGCACACAGTGATTCACCGTCATTTAAGGTAAAAGAGAATCCTGAGCTGACACCGGACAAGAATTATGTTTCGTTAAATGTGGAAAAATACGGCGGCATGCTTATGGCACCGTGGTTTGACCGGCCTCTTTCAGTTGCAGGAAGGGCAATAGTAAGGGAAGGTGCAGTATTAAAGCCAGTCCTTGTAAATGTTGACAGGGATTTATGCATAATACCTAATCTTGCAATTCACATGAACAGGGAAGCCAACACAGGGCTTAATTATAATGCACAGAAGGATATGATACCGCTTATAGGAGAGGCAGAGTCCAAAGGGCTTTTTGACAGCATAATAGCAGACGCTGCACAGACAGATAAAGAGTCAGTGATAAGCAGTGATTTGTTTCTGTACAACAGACAGGCAGGAACTATATGGGGTGCGGATAATGAATTTATATCAGCACCAAGACTTGATGATGTGATGTGTGCATATTCGTGCATGAACGCGCTTATAGACAGTGATGAGAGCAATCAGGAAAGCGTTGCGGTATGTGCGGTATTTGACAATGAAGAGGTTGGCAGCAGCACCAAGCAGGGAGCAGATTCAACATTTTTATCAGATGTGCTTATGCGTATAGCTGCGTGTGCCGGCAAGGATAATGAGGATTATATAAGGGCGTGTGCAGGTTCTTTCATGCTTTCAGCGGACAATGCGCATGCGGTTCATCCTAATTATCAGGAGAAAGCTGATCCGACTAACAGACCTCATATGAACAAAGGCATAGTCATCAAATACAATGCCAACCAGAAATACACAACAGATGCGGTTTCTGCGGCAATATTTAAAGAAATATGTACAAGAGCGGGAGTTCCGACACAGGAATTTGCTAACCGTTCAGATATTCCGGGTGGTTCAACACTTGGAAATATAGCTAACTGCCATGTGTCAATGAACACAGTAGATATCGGGCTTGCGCAGCTTGCAATGCACTCACCTTACGAGACAGCAGGAATTATGGACACAGAATACATGATAAAGGCAGTAAAAGAATTTTTTGAGACAGCCATTGTGACTAACAGCAACGGCACATTTACATTAGAATAACAGAAAGATACAGTATATGAGCAATACTATATATATGGCCCCGATGGAGGGGCTTACAGATTTTACATACCGTAACGCCTACGAGAAAACATTTGGAAAAGGCAGAATTACAAAATATTTTACACCGTTTATCTCACCTAATAAGTCAGAGAATTTTCTTGCAAGAGAAATAAGGGACATAGACCGCGGGCATAATAAGGATACATATACGGTTGCACAGGTCATGACTAATGAGGCTAAGGATTTTATATGGACGGCAAAAATGCTTTATGAAAAATACGGCTACAGCGAGATTAATCTTAATGCCGGCTGTCCGTCAGGCACAGTTGTTTCAAAGGATAAAGGCTCAGGAATGCTTCGCGACACAGAAAAGCTTGACCGTTTTCTTGATGATGTGTTTGAGGATGCATTTATAAGAGAGAATATTAAGGTTTCGGTCAAGACACGAATCGGTGTTGAAGATGATGATAGTTTTCCGCAGATAATGGAGGTGTATAATTCTTATCCTCTTGAGGAACTTATTGTTCATCCGAGAGTGCGTACAGATTACTACAGAAATGAGCTGCATCTTGACGCTTTCCGATACGCAGTGGATAACAGCAGGAATAAATTAGTGCTTAACGGAGATATATTTACAAGGAAGAATTTCCTTGAGATGAAGGAGATGTTTCCGGAGGTTGATACATTTATGCTTGGAAGAGGGCTTATCGCGGACCCCGGACTGATTAATGTATTAACAGATGATAATCCTGAGGCGATGGTGCGAGACCTTAATGCAGATAAGAAGCTGATGAAAGAGCTTCACGACCTTGTATACGCAGCCCGCACAGCCATAATGCCGGGAGATACACATGCCATACACAGAATGAAAGAAATGTGGTGTTATATGGAATATGTGTTTGATGATTGCAAAAAAGAAATCAAGGCAATCAAGAAATCCCAGAGAATGGCTGATTACAAGGCTGCAGTTGATGTGTTCTTCAACAAGGCAGTGCTTGTTGAAAGAAAGAATATTATATTTTCAAAAAAATTCTAAATCAGTGACAGGCAGTATCATATCAGATATTGTCTGTCTTCTTTTTCTGCTGGTGACCTGTCATAAAGGCAAGCACCTGTCTTGGCAGGAATCTGCTGCCAAAAACTCCGGCTTTCATTGTAAATGTCGGAACAATGGTAAGTTTGCCTGTAAACATTTTACAAAGTGCATAATAGGCGCAGTAATCAGCAGGAATTCCTGATAATGCGAACTTTACATTGGCAACATTGTTGAAGTTGGTATCAACAGGACCTGGACAGAGCATGCTTATGTGAACGTTACTCTTTAAGTCGCGCAGTTCCCCGTGTATTGCAGTAGTGAGGCTTGTCACATAAGCCTTGGTTGCATAATAGGTAGACATATATGGTCCCCCAGGAAGCAGCCCGGCACTTGACGCCACATTCATGATGTAGCCCCTGTCACGTTGTATAAAGCCCGGAAGTACGGCCTTTGTAAGTATATGCACAGCTTTAATATTAACATTAATCATGTTGATATCATTCTTTAATTTCGTTTCAGCAAATGTGCCAAGTTCTCCGAATCCGGCATTATTAATCATAATATCAAGTGGATATTTGCGGAGTTTTTTGCCAAGCTTTACACATGATTTCTCATCGGATAAGTCACACGTGATACATTTGCACCTGACAGCTACATTATCAGCAATTTCATGAAGCGCCGCTGTGTTTCTTCCAACAAGAATCAGGTCATATTCAAGGTCTGCAAGCAGATATGCGAATTCTTTTCCGATGCCGGAAGATGCTCCGGTAATACAAGCAAGTTTCATAAGAAGACTCCTTTCTTTTTTCAATTCATGTTTCTGATTTCAAGAGTTTGTATATAAATATTATATCAGATTCGTGCAATATATGCTATACAGCTCCACTCCCCACATCACAATATACGATTGACACACATCCCCCGCCGGGCTTAAAATTATTATTTAGACGGGAACCGTTTAATGGTTTACATATGGGGATAATGCAAGGGAGGAATTGATGACAATAAAGAATGAAACAGCATTCACAAAGGAATGTATGGAAGGGGCTATGCGGGCCTGTGAGGCAGGCAATAGCAGATATAAAACATTTAAGCTTATATATAAGCTGTTTGGAATAATATTTGCAATGATGATGGTAAGAGAATTTGTGATGAAGCTGACAGGCAATGTTCATGCGGATACATTCATGATTCTGCTGTTCGGAGTTGTGGCTGTAGTTTTTCTGTATATTGGAGTTATCGGAATGGACAAGAGTAACAGACGTAAGTTCCATAATATATATGGGAAAATGGTAGGAGTTAAGTTTTCATATGAGATAGATGCAGAGAATATTATTATTACAGACGAAGAAAACGACAGTGACACATTCAGCTGGAATGAAGTTGTAAAATGGAATCAGGATTCTGATAATATGTATCTGTTTGTTGGGGATGATAACTGCCTGGTTGTAAGCAAGAAAGGGTTTACCCAGGAAAGCGCAGATGATCTGAGACAGCTTGCTGATGCTGTAATTGGAATGAGAGATGAGACAGGAAACAGCCAGCAGTAAATTGACAAACACTATTAGTAGCAGATATAATATCTTCATCTGCGTTTAGCTATGCGGGAAATAATCAGGAGGAGGAAAGCCATGAACAATCAGGAAATGATGGAACTTTCAACAGTAGATAAGAGCGATTTTGAGGAACTTGTAAAAGAGTGTACAGCCTCAGGTATAATCGATCAGAATCTGTATACAGAGTATGATGTAAAGAGAGGTCTTCGTGACAGCAATGGTAACGGCGTACTTACAGGTCTCACAGAGATATCAGATGTATTAGGTAACCAGAGTGTTCACGGAAGAAAGATACCTGTAGACGGAGAATTATATTTTCAGGGATATAATGTTGAGGAGCTTATCAAGAGAAGCAGCCTTGACAGATTCAGATTTGAGGAAGCAACATATCTTCTGTTATTCGGAGTACTTCCAGACAAGGATCAGTTAGACAGATTCATAAGAATCTTAACAGATCTTCAGGAACTTTCAGGTGCATTCATCAGAGATGTTATTATGAAAGCTACAAGTACTAACCTTATGAATTCTCTTATGAAGAGTATCTTAAGTCTTTATTCATATGATGAAAATCCGGATGATATCTCAATTCCTAATGTATTAAGACAGAGTCTTCAGCTTATAGCCAAGATGCCTCTTCTTTCAGTATATGCTTATCAGTCATACAGACATTTTAAGCTTGATGGAACACTTATGATAAAAAATCCTAAGAAGGGTTATTCAACAGCCGAGAACATTCTTTACATGTTAAGAGACGACGGCGACTTTACAGAACTCGAAGCAAAGGTTCTTGATATTTGTCTTGTTCTTCATGCAGAGCATGGTGGTGGTAATAACTCAACATTTACAACTCATGTTGTTACTTCATCAGGAACAGATACATATTCAGCAATTGCTTCATCAATCGCATCCCTTAAAGGACCTAAGCATGGTGGTGCTAACTTAAAGGTTCAGGAAATGTTTACAGATATTAAGGCTCATTGCAGCAATTGGGACAATAAAGATGAGATATGTACATATCTTAACAAGATCCTTGACAAAGAAGCATTTGACCATGCAGGACTTATCTATGGTATGGGTCATGCGGTATATACTAACTCAGATCCTAGAGCAGTTATTCTTAAGAAATTTGCAAAACAGCTTTCAGAAGAGAAGGGAATGCAGAAAGAATTTGCATTATATGAGCTTGTTGAAAGCGAGGCAGGACAGCTTATCATGAACAAGAGAAAGATGTTTAAGCCAGTCTGTGCCAATGTCGATTTCTATAGTGGATTTGTATACACAATGCTTGGTATTCCAGAAGAAATGTTTACACCAATGTTTGCAACTTCGAGAATTTCAGGCTGGTGTGCACACAGACTTGAGGAACTTGTTAATGCAGGAAAGATTATCCGTCCTGCATACAAATATGTTGGACATCACAGACCATATGTTGATATGGACGAGAGATAATTACGTTTAATGGAGTAGTAAAATTATGTCACAGTACAAGGTTAAGAAGCTGGACCACCCGATTCACTGTACAGTTGAAGTGCCTGGTTCAAAGAGTATTACTAACAGAGCGCTGCTTATGGCAGCTTTATCACAGGGTGAATGTACCCTTAAAGGAGTTTTGTTCAGTGACGATTCGAGACATTTTCTTTTAAGTCTTATCGCACTCGGATATATTATTGAAGTAAACGAAGTTGAACGATATGTTATCATTCATGGACATGGAAGAGACATTCCTAAGAAGAGAGCAACAATCAATGTGGGAAGTGCGGGAACAGCAGCAAGATTCCTTACAGCCATGCTTGCATTATCAGATGGTGAGTACACAATTGAAGCTTCTGAACAGATGAAGAAAAGACCAATGCTTCCGCTTTTTGAAGCATTACAGAGCATGGGAGCAGAGATAGAGTTCCTTGAGAAAGACGGACATCTTCCAGTTAATGTAAAGGGTGCGGCATATGGTGGAAAGAAACCACAGAATAATGTATCAGTAAGTATAAGTGAAAGTACACAGTTCTTAAGCGCACTTATGATGACATCTCCTATGCTTGAAGAAGGAATACATGTTCATATTACAAGTAATAAAACAGAAGGTTCATATGTGCGTATAACAGCTAAGATGATGGAACAGTTTGGCTGTGTGGTAGACCATAAAGGGGCAGAGTATGTAGTTCCTGCGGGTTCAGGTTACTATCCACAGACATATTATATTGAACCGGATGTTTCGGCAGCATGCTACTTCTATGCAGCAGCAGCACTTACAGGTGGAACAGCTATCGTTAAGGGAGTGCATTCTAACTCAATGCAGGGTGACCTTAAGTTCATAGATGTGCTTAAGCAGATGGGCTGTGCTGTGACAGAGGAACGCGAGGGTATATGTGTCAGCGGTCCTAAAGATGGAGAATATTGTGGTGTGGATGTTGATATGAATGATTTTTCAGACCAGTCAATGACACTTGCGGCTATTGCTCCATTTGCAAAGACTACTACAGTTATCAAGAATATCGAACATATAAGATTACAGGAATCAGACAGAATTGAGGCTATGGTCAACGAGCTTAACAATCTTGGCGTTGATGTCAAAGAGGGAAGAGACCGTATAGAGATATCTCCAGCCAATGTTAAGCCAGGTGTTGTTGACACATATAATGACCACAGAATGGCGATGTCTTTCGCATTAATTGGACTGCGTGTTGATGGCATAATAATTGATAATTATGAGTGCTGTTGTAAGACATTTGAGAACTATTTTGAAGTACTTGAAAAGGCATGTGCACAGTAACATATAAAAGTTTATCTTTGATACCTTACAGCATGGTAATATGCATATATTGTCGTTGCTGAAAATAAATATATATGGTATTATAAAAAAGGTTAAGACAACAACCATACAATATTTTAACTTTTACTTTTAGGAGGGAAAAGAAATGAGTTTTTGTAAGTATTGTGGAAGACAGTTACAGGATGGAGAAGTCTGTACATGTCAGCAGGCACAGCAGCCAGCAGGCACAGCACAGCCACAGCAGGGATTTAACCAGCAGGCAGCGCAGCAGACATTCCAGCAGGCACAGCAGGGATTTAATCAGCAGCAGGCTTCACAGCAGATGGATGCAGTGAAGAAGGCAGGAGCTAATGCAGCCCTTGATTATGTTAATGTGTTGAAGGGCTTGTTTACATCGCCGGTAGAAACAGTATCAGCATTTGTTGCTAAAGCTAATGTTATTATGATTGCAATACTTATTGGTGGTCAGGCAATTATTAACATGCTTACAAGATTATTTGATATGTTAATTGCTAACAGTAAGGCAAAGGTTACAACAGGAAGTAAAGAACTTGACAGCTTACTTTCATCTTACTACAGCTCATATACTAATACCAAGCCATATCCAGCAGGCTCAATATTCAAGAACATGCTTCTTGAGATTCTTCTGGTAGCAGTAGCGGCAGCTGTAATTGCACTTGTAGTTATGCTTCTTGCAAAGGCATTTAACAAGGCTAATGTTACATATATGCAGGGCCTTGCAGTATATGCCATTACAGCAGTACTTGGTATACCAGCAGAGTTACTCAGCTGGGTAACAGGTCTTACATCAGTAGGTTTCATTGACAGAATATCTTCATGCGTAACAGTATTTTCTAATGTAGCAGGATATGCATTTGTATACATAGCAATCCGTGCATTATGCAAGGATGAGAAGAAGATACCTCTTATAATGGCAATCTCATATGTTGCAGTTAATTTCCTTACATGGGTATTAAGACTTATGTTTTAATTAACAATTTGATAATTGATTATAATTAAAAAATCCCGGCAGACCGGAAGTGTGAATACACACAATGGTCTGCCGGGATTTTTTTATTATTTTTCAACTTTTTACAAATGTATTTCGTATATAAGTGTAAGAGAACTTATATCAAGGAGGTACTTATGGGGAGAAGAAAATGTTTAATTATTCCGGTCCTTATGGCAGGAATATTATTAATGGGAGGCTGCAGCAGACAGAGCATTGAAGATGTGAAGCGTTTTCAGGAGACAAGCACAGCCGTAGAGAATCAGACCAATCAGACAGGAATTATTCAGGATAACGAATCACGTGAGAACAAAGTTGATAATGTGTTTGCGGGAATGGTTTCAAGTAGTCCTAAATATGCTGAAAGATATTCAGATGTTGATATGGAGATTTATACAGGGAAACTGGTTACCAAATTTATATACAGTATAGGTGAAACAGCCATTGCTGAAAATGTTGATGAGTTATCCAAGCTGATGAGCGAGGAGGACATAGCTGAATATATAAAATATGATACTGAAACACCAGAAAAATTCAGTGCATATGACAAGATGATTAATGAAGATGGAACATTTGCAAATGATAGAAAAGGTATCAAGCAGGTTGCCCTGCTGATGAAGTTAAAGATTACTAATAATGGTGATGAAGATTTTCAGTTTCTGTCGAACGGATTCCGTTTGTATTGCTTCAGATATAACGAACAGGACGATGCAACATATTATTCAACCATAGAAAGCAGACAATCATATCTTAATATTCATGATGACCATGAAATATTCAGACATCATCTTACAATTAAGCCGGGAGAAACTAAAGAGGTTGTTGCAATGGAGGTCATTCCTTATGAATTTGTTACTTCTTACACAAGAACAACTGCTAATGTTGGAGGTCAATATATAGATACATATAAGGATATAACAACAGATGGTCTTACTATAGATTCGTTGTATACATGCTACAGTACAACTGATAAAGCATTTCCTGTTGGTTCTCCGATAGTAAAGCTTGATATAGACAAGTAGCCGGGAGGAAAACAGTATGAAGGTGATGATTAAGACAGAGCTCGAAAGAGCATTTAAAAGCTGGAGTCTGTGGCTGGCTCTTATAATTGGGATGGGGTTAAGCATAGCACAGATTATAACCAGGATTATACCGGCAGCCATGAATCCGCTGATGGGATATATGCCTGATAATGCCACACTTATGCCGATAAGTGCATTTCAGGTGTGGATAGGTAATGGAGTATCATTTGAATACAGTCTGTTTATAAGGCTGATTCCGATACTGGCGGCTATGCCGTATGCAGTTACATATCTGTCAGATATTAAAAGTGGAATTATTAAGAATTATGTAACGAGAACAGCTAAGTTTAATTATCTTGCTGCCAAATATATTGCAGTGTTTGTGACGGGAGGTGTGGTAGTGGTTATGCCATTGCTTATTAATTACCTGACTGCGATAACTATTCTTCCATCACTTGTGTGGCCGGTTGGTGTATTTGCAAGTTCTCCAAAAAGTATATGGTCAGCAATATTTTATACACATCCACACATTTATATGATTATGTATATGATTCTGCTTTTTGTGTGCGGAGGTCTTATGGCAACAATAGCACTTATTGTATCTAATATAGTTAATAACAGATTTGTGGCTATGCTTGCACCATATATTATTACTGAATTTGCAAATGCGATACTGCGCATGTCTGATAAGAAATGGCTGAGAGGTATTGCACCGACAAAGCTTTTTAATATGGCACAGACCAATACAGGAGCATCGTTTATAGTGTACATAGCAGTATTACTGATACTTGGAGTTGTTGTGTATTTTATAGGAGGGCTTAAGCATGAAACATACTAAAGGCAGATTCAGCATAAGAAAGCACCCGTTTATAATTACATTTATAATAATGGCAGTAATTGCTGTAGTAGTTGCGGTTGGATATATAGATGTGAATCACAGATTTCCAGAGCCGGAAGAAGAAATCGTCCAGAAGGATGAATGGGTACAGTATTCTGATGGGATAAAGATTAAGGTTACAGGAATTGATTACTGCACTGAACAGGAAGTTAATGAAAAATACAGTGCCAGTGTTAAGGAACTGGGCAGGTTTAATTATATAGTTTTAAAGGTTAAAGTTCAGAATGAGTCACAGGATAAGTTTAATATGTTCAGTATTGTGACAGACTCTAATCTTGTTATATACCCAGATGGATATGAAAATCAGGGAATGATATGTGAAGATAATGTATCTGTTAATAAGGGCGAGGTCAAAGACTTTACACTGGCATATGTCATTAGTAAAAATTATCTGAGTGAAAAGAAGCTGGATAAGCTACTTCATGAAGATATATATCTGTGTTTTAAGGCTTATCCAGTAAGACAGGCGATTGTAATCAGGGGTATAGATGGATGAAGAAATTAAAATTATTATTTAATGTAAGTGAGGCTGCACTTACGGCGGCTGTGTTTGTATTAGTAACAGCACTTGTACCGATGGATATAATTCTAAAACTTGTGAGTCAGTCCGTTATTAATGGAAATCCGTGCCTGTATGATGCACTTATCAGTGTGAATGTAAGTACAATGTGGAGATATGTTGTTCCATTTGTATTGTTTTATGTTCTTTATATTCAGAAATATGATTTGAACAGTGCAATAGTTATAAGAAGAAAGAATGTAAGAAATGTGTGGATTAATTCACAGATTAATATGGTTGTGGCAGCAGGATTTTTCTCTGCGTATATTACGGTGGTAACTTTAGTAGCCGGGTATCTGATGACAGGAAAAGTATATAACTGGGATGAAAAATTCAGCAAGGCATTCATGGCAACAGGAGATATAGTACAGAACCGCCCATCACTGTGGCTTTTTATAATTGCATTTGTTATAGAAGCATTTGCAATATTGTATGTATCAGGCACGCTTATGATGATTATGTGGTGGTTTACTAATAACCAGTGGGCAGGTTTCCTTGCTGCCTTGGCTGTGAGCAGCTTTGAGAACATGGCGTACATGGGATTTCTTACATATTATTATAAGTTAAGAGGCAATATCTATATGAACGGTGTGCAGATATGGCGGAATATATTGTATCCGCTGATACTGTGTCTGGCTGTGTCACTGGTAACAACTGTGATTATCAGAAGAAAGGACTTTTTCAGATGAAAAATGTGATGTTTCAGATAAAATATGATTTCATTAATGGAATAGTGCATCAGTGGAAGAAATTTCTTCTGATTGCAGTGGTATATGCTGTTCTTATAACAGACTTTCTTGTGCGCTGTAAGACAAAACATTTTATGGGACAATACACATCATCGGATATCATATTATATATATTTCGCGGGATGCGCTGGATTGTGGATGTACAGACGGATATTAATATTCCGACAGCATACATACTTCCGAATATTCTTATTGGTTTTGCAATAGGTAATTATCCATTCAAGGACATTAACGGTTATGGTGGAATGGTTCTTATGAGAGCCGGTAAGAAGCTGGTATGGTGGATTTCCAAATGTATATGGGCAGTGCTTACTGCATGTATCTGTTATGGAATCTTAATACTTGAGATAGCCGGTGTTTCGCTGGCAGGTGGAAGACTGAGTCTGCAGGTCAATAGACAAGTGTGTATCAGTATAGACGGTTACGACAAAACACTGATAAAGAATAATTCGAATCTTACAAGACTTGCAGTGTATATGATTAGTGTGGGGCTTCTCACAACAATTGCAATATGTCTTGTGCAGATATGCGTTTCACAGATTATGGGACCTATTATTGGATATATTGCTGTCGTAGTTATAATGATTATGGGAGTGTTTTTCAGGTCATTCCTGTTTATAGGAAACGGCTTCATGGCGTTAAGAAATATTATGTATACACCGGAAGGCGGAAGCCTTACGTTGACGGTTATTGCAGATATTATGCTGATAGTTATTTCAGTAATTGCAGGATATGTTTCGTTTAGGAGAATGGATATATTAAAGAAGAGTGATTGGAGGGTGTAATTATGGTAATAAAGCTTACAAATGTTTCAAAGGTTATAAAGAAGGCAAAGGTTCTTGATAATGTTAATCTGGAACTTACAAGTGGTAAAGTGTACGGATTAAAGGGAAAGAATGGCTCAGGAAAGACAATGCTTATGAGGGTTATATGCGGTCTTATATCAGCAACAGAGGGAACTGTTGAGATAGACGGCAAGATTCTTGGAAAGGATATGACATTTCCGGACAGTGTCGGAGTGTTAATAGAGAATCCCGCATTTATCGGTAATTATACGGGCTTTAAGAATCTTAAGGTGCTTGCTTCAATCCAGAACAGAGTCGATGATGAACATATAAGAGAGGTAATACATCAGGTAGGTCTTGACCCTGATGATAAGAGAACTTACAGAAAATATTCTCTTGGTATGAAGCAGAAGCTGGGAATTGCTGCAGCCTACATGGAGAATCCTGACCTTATCATACTTGATGAGCCTATCAACGCACTTGATGAAGCCGGAGCAAAGCAGGTTCATGAGATACTTGAGGAACAGAAGAAAAGAGGTGCGCTTATCATAATTGCATGCCACGATAAGGAAGAACTTGAGATGCTCTCTGACGAGATAATTGAGATTAGTGAAGGAAGAATCATAGAAAAGTAAAGGAAAAGGGCGGTCATACAGGTAAGTGTGATCGCCCTTTGATATCTAAATGCTTAATTTGCCACTGAACACACCATCGTATTCAGTAAAATAACTCTCTTCAATCTTTCTCATCATAACAGTAACATAATCATCAATATAGCTTAATGAGATATACATATTGCCGACGGCGCTGTCAATAATCTGCACTTTGATAAGAAGATTATTGTCTGCTCTGAAAGCTGCGCTTGCACCACATTTGAAATTATAATCAGGGAAGTTCTGGAAAACATTCTTTCCGAGTCCGAAATGCAGCTCGTGATTTCCTGTTGCATTAGTATAGAAAAATGTTCCTTCATCTCCGTTAAATGTAAGCTTTATGTCTGTTACACCACATGGATTATCGTCAAATTCATAGCTCTGTCCGTTGATTTTGCTTACAAGGTCTGAACTATATTCGCCCGGCTGCACAAGAAGCTGGCGTGAATTCTCGAACTTCTGGAATTCTTCATAATCACTATTATCACCATTATAAGTACATGCATCAATATGGCTGTATACTTCCTCGTAAAATGCATCATATATCAGCTGAACTCCGCCCTGACGACCCTGTGCATCAGCAGTGGTGACAAGAATAACATCTTTATCTGGATAATATATGGCAAGCTGTCCACCCATGCCAAAAAATGCATAACCATTGTGAGTTGTCATCCAGAACTGGTAGCCATAGCCCTGCATCTCTTCCCATGTGCCTGATTTTCCATAAGGGTCACTCTGCTTAACAGTTGCTTCCTTAAGATATCCGGAAGGGAGTAACTGCTTCCCGCCAAGTTTACCATTCTGGGATACAATATACATAACCTTAAGGATATCCTGTGGTGTTGCACACATTCCTGAACCGCCCATGCTTACTTTGCCATCAGGAGATTTTAATATAAATGCTTCTTTAGAAAATCCTAATTCGTCTAAGAACTTTGTTCTCAGATAATCAAGAAGTTCCATACCAGTGAGCTTTTCAACAAGTGCACCTAATGTATGCGTTGAAGCTGTATCATAAGAGAAATTAGTTCCAGGCACATGGTTGGGTGTAACAGTAAAGAAAGAACCTACCCAGTCAGGGGAATCTCCGATTTTGTAAGCATTCATATCGTGGCATGTTCTCATTGTAAGCATCTGCCTTATTGTGAGCATCTGCATATATGGATGTACACCTGTTTCTGGCTGCTTTTCAGGGAAATAATCTGCAATATGGTCATCAAGTGAGATTCTACCTTCATCGGCAAGCAACCCTATGGCAAGTGAAACGAAAGATTTGGTTACAGAAAACATTCTGTGGAGAGTATCTTTCGTGTATGGTGCATAGTAACTTTCCATACATATCTTACCATGTCGCATGACAATTATGCTGTGCATGGGTATATTGTTATATTCAAGCTTTCTGGCAAAGCTGATAAGTCCTGTGGAAGATATTCCTACATCTTCTGGTATTACCTTTTCAAAGTCTAACATTGTTGTCCTCCAAGATAGTTGTAATGATTAAACACAATAATTGTTTCCATTATAGTCCTTTTGTGTATATACTGTAAATCAAAAAATAAGAATCTTTAAATTAAATCCAATATAGTATATACTTAATGCAAATATGCCAGAGGGCATGAAGGAGAAGGAAATGATAGATTTATTACTTAAGAGGTTCATAAAAGATTATGATAAGACGAAGAACCCTGAAGTCCGTACAAGATATGGTGTGTTTGCCGGGATTGTGGGAATAATCAGTAATCTTATACTGTTTTTAGCAAAGATACTTGCAGGAGTGCTTACGGCATCAGTTTCAATAATGGCGGATGCAGTCAATAATTTATCGGATGCAGGATCTTCAATTGTTACGCTTATAGGTTTTAAGCTTGCAGGAAAGCCAGCTGATTATGAACATCCATATGGTCATGGAAGAATCGAATATATATCAGGCTTCATAGTATCAGGAGCAATTATAATTATGGGCTTTGAACTGCTGACAACATCATTCAGGAAAATACTTCATCCTACGCCGCTTGAGGTATCTGTGCCATCTCTCATAATACTTGTATTATCAATCCTTATGAAAATGTGGATGGCTAAATTCAACAAATATCTTGGCAATAAGGTAGATTCTGCTGCAATGAAGGCTACAGCAACAGACAGCTTATCAGACTGCGTTGCAACATCAGTAGTCCTTATAGGAGTGCTTCTTACACTGTTTTCTGATATTAATATAGATGGAATAGCAGGAGTTGTTGTTGCAGTATTTGTAATATTAGCTGGTTTCGGTGCGGCGAAAGATACATTACAGCCACTTCTTGGCCAGCCACCAACTAAAGAATTTGTACAGGAACTTGAGAATATTGTTCTTCAGGATAAGCACATAATTGGGGTTCACGACCTGATTGTGCATAATTACGGTCCAGGCAGAGTATATGCATCGCTTCATGCAGAGGTTCCGGCTAATATGGACATGATGGAAGCACATGATTATATAGACATGGCTGAAAGAAGAGTTGAAAAGCGTATGAAATGCTTTATAAGCATACATATGGATCCGGTAGTTACAGATGATGAGGTGATAAATCATTTGCGAAAGATGACTGCTGAGGTTGTAAAGTCGGTAGGGGAGGAACTGAATATACATGATTTCAGGACTGTTAAAGGTCCATATATAACGAATCTTATATTTGATGTGCTTGTTCCTTATAATTATCATCTTTCTGATGACGAGATAAAGACTCAGATTCAGAAAAAAATCACGGAGAAGCAGAGTGAATGCCGCGCCGTGATTAAGATTGATAAAAGTTATACAGGCTGATTAAATCCAGCCGCCATCAAGAGTTATTATCTGACCGGTAAGATAGCTGTTCATTCCGGAAAGAGATTTAACAAGTTTAGCGACTTCCTGCGGGCTTCCAAAACGGCCTGCAGGAATTTCTTCGGCAAGGGAAGCCTTGTCATCATCTGAGAGATGACCGTTCATCTCTGTGTCAATAGCTCCGCAGGCAACAGCGTTGACCTGAATACCACTTGGAGCAAGTTCCTTTGCAAGTGCTTTTGTAAATGAATTGACTGCCCCCTTTGTTGCTGAATATGCAACCTCACAGCTTGCACCGTACAGTCCCCACACAGAAGATATATTAATAATTTTGCCACAGTGTCGCTTCATCATGTCTTTAACAGCAAAATGGCAACAGTTAAACACAGAATCTATGTTAGTGTTACATATCCTGTGCCACTCATTTTCGCCCATATCCTGGAAAAGTCCGACAACAGATATTCCGGCATTGTTGATAAGCACATCAACCTGACCGAAACGCTGAAGGCACATGTCAAACATTTTCTGTACATCACTGTAATTTCCCATATCGCCTATAAATGTTTCACAGACACTGCCTTTTTCCTCAATAATGGATTTGACTTCATTTAGTTTATCCACATTATTCACACAGTTGATAACAATATTAGTGTCTTTTCCGGCAAGTTCTATTGCAATTGCTTTTCCGATTCCACGGGAAGCACCAGTTATAACTATAGTTTTTTTCATAATAATATGCCTCGCTTAATAAAATGTAATTTCAATAATATCGTTATTATAATACAGGAAAATACTGGATATTTCTATAAAAAAATTAAAAACAAATATTGACAAAAACTTCCTTGTGCATACTAACCAAAAAGAAATTCAGATTGTATTTATTTCAATAATTGCTTGACAGGATTTGAAAATGCTCAGAAAAGTTTTCCACATTTTTAAAACCTGATTTTATCTAAAATACGACTTATCAACCAAGTTATCCACATTATCCACAATTATCCACAATATTTTGTTATTAATTTAGTATACCTGGAACAGAATAAATGTTTTGTGAATATTTGCAAAAAATCAGAAAACTTACTTATGACACTTGACATATTTGCATAAAATAATTAAAGGACATACTTGTTAATTTACAAATATATGATATAATACTTACATAAAATAAGTATACAGAAATGTATCTTAGGTCGTGTTAGCTGCATGTGTATATATTCTTTCGACACATGTGGTGATTTAAGAAGGAAGAATGTCTGATAGATTTTATAAAGAGAAGGTTGGAAAGGAATTACGATCAGATTCTTACCTCTGCCCACGATTATAAAACACGTAAAGGAGTTGGACATCATGAGATTTATAATTACAGGAAGAAATATTGATATAACAGAGGGATTAAAGTCAGCAGTAGAGGAGAAGCTTGGAAAGCTTGACAGATTCTTTGCACCAGAGACGGAAGTTAATGTAACTTTGAGTGTAGAAAAAGAAAGACAGAAGATTGAGGTAACTATTCCAGTTAAGGGTAACATCATAAGAAGCGAGCAGGTAAGCAGCGATATGTATGTTTCAATTGATCTTGTCGAAGAAGTTATCGAGCGTCAGTTAAAGAAGTATAAGAATAAGATTGTTGACAAGCAGCAGAACGCAGCAGCATTTGCACAGGAATTTGTAGAGAAAGATTATGATGACGATGAGGTTAAGATTATCAGAACCAAGAGATTCGGAATCAAGCCAATGGATCCTGAAGAAGCATGTGTTCAGATGGAGCTTCTTGGACATAATTTCTATGTGTTCTTTAATTCAGAGACAGAGGAAGTTAATGTTGTTTACAAGAGAAAAGGCAACACATATGGTTTGATTGAACCAGAACTTGATTAGTATGCTTTTTCACGTCATATAGGTTTATCCTCTTTTTTAGAGTACCGTCTGCCGGTTAGTGCTGGCAGGCGGTATTTCTTTATATGTATAAGAAATCTATTTATAGAATTTTAATGGTTTAACTTTACTTGATAGAATATCTAAATAGTGGTACAATTACAACATAAATAGGCTTTTATAAGGAGATATATAAAGTAATGGGATTAGCTCAGAAATTATTTGGAACACACAGCGAACATGAATTGAAAAGAATATATCCAATTGCTGATAAGATTGAAGGCTACAGAGAATCTTATAGCAAGTTAAGCGACGAAGAACTTAAAGGAAAGACTAAGGAGTTTAAGGACAGATTAGCTAAGGGAGAGACTCTTGATGATATTCTACCAGAAGCATTTGCAACTGTAAGAGAAGCAGCAAGAAGAGTGCTTGGCATGGAACATTATCATGTTCAGCTTATCGGAGGAATTATTCTTCATCAGGGAAGAATTGCTGAGATGAAGACTGGTGAAGGTAAAACACTTGTGTGTACACTTCCGGCATATCTTAATGCACTTACTGAAGAGGGCGTAATCGTAGTTACTGTTAATGATTACCTTGCTAAGCGAGATGCTGAGCAGATGGGGATGATACATGAATTCTTAGGTCTTAAGGTTGGCGTTGTATTACATGACTCAACAAGAGAAGAAAGACAGGCTGCATATGGAAGTGATATTACATATGTAACTAACAATGAACTTGGTTTTGATTATCTTCGTGATAACATGGCTATATATAAGAGTGAACTTGTATTAAGAAATCTTAAGTACTGTATTATAGATGAGGTCGATTCTGTTCTTATTGATGAGGCACGTACACCACTTATTATTTCAGGACAGAGCGGAAAGTCTACTAAGATGTATGAGCTTTGTGATATTCTTGCTAAGCAGTTACAGCGAGGCGAATATAAGGGTGAGAGAACTAAGATGCAGGCAATCATGAACGAGGAAGTTGAAGAAGATGGAGACTTCATCGTTAATGAGAAGGATAAGGTAGTTAACCTTACTGAACAGGGTATTCACAAGGTTGAGCAGTTCTTCCATATAGATAATTATGCAGATCCTGAGAATCTTGAGATTCAGCATAATATTACACTTGCACTTCGTGCACATTATCTTATGTTCAGAGATAAGGATTATGTTGTTAAAGATGACGAGGTACTTATCGTCGATGAATTTACAGGTCGAATTATGCCAGGCCGTCGTTATTCAGATGGTCTTCATCAGGCTATAGAAGCGAAAGAGCATGTTAAGGTTAAGAGAGAAAGTAAGACTCTTGCAACTATTACATTCCAGAACTTCTTTAATAAGTTTGAGAAGAAAGCAGGTATGACAGGTACTGCTCTTACAGAGGAAAAGGAATTCCGTGAAATCTATAACATGGACGTTGTTGAAGTTCCAACTAACAAGCCTGTTATAAGAGTTGATTATAATGATGCTGTATTCAAGACTAAGAAGGGTAAGTTCAATGCAGTTGTACAGTCTGTTATTGAATCACATGAAAAAGGACAGCCAGTCCTTGTTGGTACAATAACAATTGAGACTTCTGAGCTTCTTAGCGAGATGCTAAGAAAGAAGGGTATACCTCATAATGTACTTAATGCCAAGTATCATGAACTTGAGGCACAGATAGTATCAGAGGCAGGTCGTCATGGTGCAGTTACTATTGCTACTAACATGGCTGGTCGAGGAACTGATATTAAGCTTGATGAGGAAGCTGTTGCTGCCGGGGGTCTTAAGATTATCGGTACAGAAAGACACGAGAGCCGTCGAATTGATAACCAGCTGCGTGGTCGTTCTGGACGACAGGGAGATCCTGGTGAATCAAGATTTTATATATCTCTTGAAGATGATCTTATGAGGCTGTTTGCACAGGAAAGACTTATGAATATATTCAACAGTCTTGGGGTATCTGAGGATGAGCAGATTGAGCATAAGATGTTAAGCAAGGCTATAGAGACAGCCCAGAAAAAGATTGAGACTAATAACTTTGGTATCAGAAGCCACCTTCTTGAATATGATCAGGTTATGAATGAACAGAGAGAGATTATGTATGCAGAACGTAGAAGAGTTCTTGACGGCGAAAGCATGCGTAATTCTATTATGAAGATGATAACTGATTATGTGGAAAATGTAGTTAACCGTTGTGTAAGTGAAGATAAAGATGCTAACGAATGGGATTATAATGAGATTAATGAGCTTCTCCTTCCAACTATTCCTATTGAGAAAGTAGAATATAGAGAAGATATTAAGAATAAGAATGAATTAATACATGATCTTAAGGAGAAGGCAGTTAAACTTTACGAAGATAAAGAAGCACTTTTCCCAGAGGCTGAGCAGATAAGAGAAATCGAGCGAGTAATCCTTCTTAAGGTAATTGACAGAAAGTGGATGGATCATATCGATGATATGGATCAGTTAAAGCAGGGTATAGGTCTTCAGGCACTTGGTCAGAGAGATCCTGTTGTCCAGTATAAGATGATGGGCTATGACATGTTTGATGAGATGACTGCAGGAATTACAGAGGATACTGTAAGACTTCTTATGCATATTCAGGTAGAACAGAAGGTTGAAAGAGAACAGGTTGCCAAGGTAACAGGTACTAATAAGGATGAAGGACCATCTGTTAAGGGACCAGCGAGAAGAACAGAGAAGAAGATATATCCTAATGATCCATGCCCATGCGGAAGTGGCAAGAAATATAAGAACTGCTGCGGAAGACAGGCATAAGCTTATAAGAGACATCAGGGCGCGGAATGCTTGAAATATCAGCGTCCGCGCCTATTATTTTGGAGGACATATGGTAGAGTTAGACCAGTTTAGATACAGAATTTCAGGATACGATAAGCCTATGGCTCAGATTAAGAATTCTCTGGATCTTGACAATAAGCAGAAAAGGATTGAAGAACTAGAGGCTGATATGGAATCTCCGGGATTCTGGGACAATCCTGATAAATCACAGAATGCAATGAAAGAGCTTAAAGGCTTAAAGGATGCATTTGAAAGATATAATGAGCTTGAAACAGGACTTGATGATGTCAAGACACTTATTGAGATGGCAGAAGAATCTAATGACCAGTCTCTTATTCCGGAGATAGAAGAAGAGATAACGAATCTTGAAGATAAGATGGAAAGTTTAAGGATTGAGACATTACTTTCAGGAGAACATGATGCATGTGATGCCATTCTTACGCTTCATGCAGGAGCAGGCGGAACAGAAAGCTGTGACTGGTGCCAGATGCTTTTCAGAATGTATACAAGATGGGCGGAAAGTCACGGATATACTACAGAGACACTTGATTATCTTGAAGGTGAAGAGGCAGGAATTAAGTCAGTTACTATAGAGATACGAGGGGAAAATGCATATGGACATCTAAAGTCTGAACACGGTGTTCACAGACTTGTAAGAATATCGCCATTCAATGCAGCAGGCAAGAGACAGACATCTTTCGTATCGTGTGACGTAATGCCTGATATTAATCAGGATATAGATATTGAGATTAATGATGATGATTTAAGAATTGATACATATCGTTCAAGTGGTGCAGGTGGACAGCACATTAATAAGACGTCATCAGCAATTAGAATTACGCATCTTCCAACAGGAATTGTTGTACAGTGCCAGAATGAGAGGTCACAGCATCAGAATAAGGATAAGGCTATGCAGATGTTAAAGGCTAAGCTCTATCTTTTAAAGGAAGCTGAGAATGCAGAGAATCTATCTGGAATCAGAGGAGATGTCAAGGATATTAATTTCGGAAGCCAGATAAGAAGTTACGTTCTTCAGCCATATACAATGGTTAAGGATAACAGAACTAATAAGGAAGTTGCTAATGCAGGAAGTGTTCTGGACGGTAATATTGATCCGTTCATTAATGCATATTTAACATGGATCAGTACAGGAAAGACTGAGGAGTGAGGTATTGCTTATGGTTGAAACAAAGTTTAAAAGAAATGCAGGTATACTTATGCCTGTAAGTTCATTGCCATCACCTTATGGTATAGGTACATTTGGCAAGGATGCATATGATTTTGTGGCATTTGTAAAAGAATGTAATCACAAATACTGGCAGGTTCTGCCATTAGGACCAACTACATATGGAGATAGTCCATATCAGTCATACTCAGCATTTGCAGGCAATCCATATTTTGTTGACCTTGATATGCTTATTGAAGAAGGGTTTTTATTAAAGTCAGAGGTTATTGCAAGAGACTGGGGAGATGGGGTTGTTCCCGTTAATGTTTCAGAAGATGATGCAATAAATGGAAGATTTGGAACATACAGAGATGGCAATATCGGTGATGACAGATATGTAAGCTATGAAAAGGTCTATAATAACAGGTTTGATATATTAAGAATTGCTTATAACAGATTCAAGGCTGCATGTATAGAAAGCAAGAAGACTCTTGCCAAGGGACTTCCGCTTTATAAGCAGTTTGATAATTTTGTTAAAGATAATGCGGACTGGCTTGAGGATTATGCGCTGTTTATGGCATTGAAGTCTTATTTTAACAATGTTTCATGGGGTGAATGGGAAACTGATATAAAGTTCAGAAAGCCTGAGGCAATGAGACACTATGAAGAACAACTTTCGGATGATATAGGATACTGGAAATTCATACAGTTTGAATTCTACAGACAGTGGACTGCACTTAAGAAATACGCTAATGATAACGGAATAGAGATTATAGGAGATATTCCTATCTACATGGGTTATGACAGCGTTGATGTATGGGCTAATCAGGGTGAATTCCAGTTGGATGAGAATCTCACACCAATTAAGGTGGCAGGAGTTCCGCCAGACGCTTTCTCAGATGCAGGTCAGAAGTGGGGTAATCCATTATATGATTATGAGAAAATGGAAGCTAATGATTTCAGTTGGTGGAGAAAGCGTATGAAAGCATCTGCAAGACTGTATGATGTTATCAGAATTGACCACTTTATTGGAATTGTTAAGTATTACACAATTCCTGCAGACATGCCGGATGCAAGACAGGGCGAATACAGACAGGGACCGGGACAGAAGCTTCTTGATGCAATCAATGAATCAATCGGTGATAAGAAGATTATTGCTGAGGACTTAGGTGTTGAAGTTCCTGAGGTTGCGAAGATTCTTAAAGATAACGGTTATCCGGGAATGAAGGTTCTTGAGTTTGCGTTTGGTGGAGACAGAAAGAATCCTCATCTTCCTTATAATTATACCCAGAATCTTGTATGCTATGGTGGAACTCATGATAATGAAACTCTGCTTGGCTTTTTTGAGAACAGGGGCGACTGGGAGTTAGGATATGCTTATGACTATCTTGATACAAGAGATAAGAAAAAAATGGTTGATCAGGTATTCAGGGCTGCGTATTCAAGTGTTGCTGTCCTTACAGTATTTGCTGTCCAGGACATTCTTAAGCTTGGAAACTGGGCAAGAATGAATCTGCCATCAAGCATGGGTAATAACTGGAAATGGCGTATGCAGAAAGGCCAGTTAGGACAGCATGAGCTTGAGTGCATGAGATATCTTGCAAGTGTATTTGACAGAGAAAGAAAATAATTCATTTGTCCTATTTACAAATTGGCAAAAAGTGGTATTATACTAAAGTAGAGACAAATTAATATTTTGGCAAAGCAGTCGAAAGGCTGTGACGCAAAGCCAAGGGTCTTAACTGATATTTATATATCAGAATGACAGCCGGTTGCATTACAATCAACGCAAATGATTCGTATTATTCAGGCATCCGGTTATCGGATGCCTTTTTTATTATAGTTCAACGGGGGAACTGATTATGAAAAAGAATAATTCTAAGAACTTGATTAAAACAATAACGGTTGCAATACTTGTATTTAGTGTTGGCACAGCATTTGCATTGAATACAGCAGGTGCAGCTGGCTTTGATATTATGGACAAGGTTGTTGTTAATGCTGTTGCAGAGCAGGAAACCGCACAGCAGGTTGAGACAGAACCCCAGACTGAGACATCTCCAGTAAAGGAAGATGCCGAAGAAACACAGGAAACAACAGCAATTAAGACAGAAGTCGCAAAAGAAGAGAGCGAAGCTTCCGAATCAGCCCAAGAAGATGAAGATGTCGAAGAAACACAGGCTACAGAGCCGGAAGTACAGGTTCAGGATGTAACTGAAGAAGCTGCTTACATAGAAGAGCCAAAGGAAGAACAGCCAGTTGTGAATACGATTGTAATGGAAGTTATTGACAGAATTAATTCTGAAAGGGTGGCAGCAGGAGCAGCACCAGTAGTGTACGATGCAGTTCTTAACACCATGGCACAGGTCAGAGCCTCAGAGAACGCAGATAATGATTATTTCGTTATAGAGAATGGCAAGCATAAGAGACCGGATGGAAGCAATGCTTCTTCTATCTGTTCCGATTATGGACAGGCTGGATACTTTGGCGAGGTTATGGGAAGATATCAGACAAGTCCCGCTGAGATAGTAGATGGCTGGCATAATTCAGCAACACATTATGCATGCATGACAAGTACTAAGTACAACAGAGTTGGTGTGGGTATTGCAGCAGATTCAGAAGGATACCTTTACTGGGTAGCAATATTCATGGATTAATAAGAAGTAAGATTACATAATATAGATACAATTCAATATGGTAAGAACAATGTATTTGCGGCATTGTTTTTATATAGCTTCAAAAGAAGCGAGAAGCCCTCACATTCCTCTCCCGTTGTGTGAGGGCTTTTTTTGCGCGAGTAGCGCGGAGAATATACTTAATGAAAGGACAGGCATGCTTGCATGGCCTGTCCTTTTGTTAAGTATATTCGAGAAGCACCGCGACAATGCCATAACGAAGTTATGGCATCTGCGCTACTCGTGCAGAGAATATAATTATATGCTTGCAATGTGTATACATATATGGTAATATTCTTTGTGCGATAGACAGTTGTATATCGTGGAAAGACAGAGAAATACAATTGTCTTCGCAAAACGGACACTAGAAAGGTACAGGCGTAGTATGGCAGATAATATTAAGTATTATGTTGTTAAGCAAAAGGCTCTGCCTGAGGTTCTGCTTAAGGTAGCAGAAGCTAACAGAATTATTGAGACTGAGAATATATCTGTTGCGGATGCTACAGAAAAAGTTGGAATAAGCAGAAGTTCTTATTATAAGTATAAGGATGATATTTTTCCGTTTAGAGAGAATGTAAAAGGGAAAACTATTACATTTGTATTGTCTATGGACGATGAGCCGGGGCTGCTTTCCCTGGTGCTGAAGAAGGTCGCAGAATTCAAGGCTAATATTCTTACTATTCATCAGACAATTCCGGTTAATGGAATTGCATCGCTGACACTTAGTGTGGATATTCTCCCGACTACAGGAGATTCTTCGGAGATGATAGAGCAGATAGAAAGGCTTAAAGGGGTCAGATATCTTAAGATATTAAGCAGTGATGCATCTATCTGATATATAAGCGATTAAAGAAAAAGGAGGCAGATATGGCAAAGATTGCAGTTTTAGGTTATGGAACAGTAGGATCAGGAGTGGTTGAGGTATTAAATACCAATGGTGCTTCAATTGCAAAGAGAGCAGGAGATACGATTGAGGTTAAGAGTGTACTTGATTTAAGAGATTTTCCGGGAGATCCTATTCAGGAAAAAATCGTTCATGATATAGATATTATAATAAATGACCCTGAGATAGAGGTTGTTGTTGAGGTTATGGGCGGTGTAGAGCCAGCATTTACATTTGTTAAGAAGGCACTTGAAGCAGGAAAGAGCGTGTGTACATCTAATAAGGCACTTGTTGCTGCACATGGTCCTGAGCTTCTTGAGATGGCTAAAGAAAGAAGACTTAATTTCATGTTTGAGGCATCAGTAGGCGGTGGAATTCCAATTATCAGACCGCTTAACCAGTCTTTAACAGCAGATGAGATTACTAAGATTACAGGTATTCTTAATGGAACAACTAACTATATTCTTACTAAAATGAGCAGAGAAGGAATCTCATATCAGGAGGTTCTTAAAGAGGCACAGGCACTCGGATATGCAGAAAGAAATCCAGAGGCTGATGTTGAAGGTTACGATGCATGCAGAAAAATAGCAATTCTTACATCGCTTGCATTTGGAAATACAGTGAAATTCGAGGAAGTGTATACAGAGGGAATAACAAAGATTTCTAATGAAGATTTTGCATATGCTAAAGAGCTTGGAAGCGTTATCAAGCTTCTTGCAACAAGCTACAGTAAGGATGGCAAGGTATATGCAATCACAGCACCATTTATGATTGACAGCACACATCCATTATATAATGTTAATGACGTTCTTAACGGAATCTATGTACACGGCAATGTATTAGGGGATGTAATGTTCTTCGGAGCAGGAGCCGGAAAGCTTCCAACAGCAAGTGCTGTAGTATCAGATGTAGTTGACTGTGTTAAGCATAAGGGTAAAAATGTTATGACAATCTGGAGTTCAGTAAAGCAGGAACTTGGTGATACATTTGACGAGACAAGAAAGTTCTTTGTAAGAATTAAGGGCGATGATGTCCAGGCAGCTAAGGCAGCATTTGGTGAAGGACAGGTTGTTAAGGTTGATGGAATTAACGGAGAATTCGGATTTGTTACAGAACCTATGACAGAGAGAGCATTTGAAGATGCTAAGGATAAGGTTTCTGTTATAAGCAGAATCAGAATAGATGATACTAAATTACAGTAATAAAATATAAGGGAGTAAGAGCAATGGTTAAAGTAGTTAAATTTGGTGGAAGTTCACTTGCAAGCGCAGAGCAGTTTAAGAAGGTTGGTAATATTATCCGTGCTGATGAGGACAGAAAGTATGTGGTTCCTTCAGCACCTGGAAAGAGATTTCCAGAGGATACTAAGGTTACTGATATGCTTTACAAATGTTATGCAGAGGCAGAAGCTGGTAAGAATATTGAGAAGAGCCTTAACGCAATTGAGGAAAGATACAATGAAATTATCAAGGGACTTGGACTTAAGCTTTCATTAAAGGAACAGTTCGAGACAATTAAGAAGAATTTTGAGGCACTTGCAGGAAAAGATTATGCAGCTTCAAGAGGAGAGTATCTTAATGGTATTATCATGGCTAACTATCTTGGATATGAGTTCATAGATGCTGCTACAGTTATCTGCTTCAATAAGGATGGAGAGTTTGATTCAGAAAAGACTAATGCAGTGTGTGAAGCAAAGTTTGCTAATATTGAAAGAGCAGTTGTACCTGGTTTTTACGGAGCAATGCCAAACGGAAAGGTTAAGACATTTTCAAGGGGCGGTTCTGATGTAACAGGATCAATCGTTGCAAGAGCGCTTAAGGCTGATATGTATGAGAACTGGACAGATGTATCAGGCTTCCTTGCAGCAGATCCAAGAATTGTAAATAATGCAAAGCCAATCAACGTTATTACATATAAGGAATTAAGAGAGCTTTCATACATGGGTGCATCAGTGCTTCATGAATCAGCTATCTTCCCTGTAAGAAAGGGAGGAATTCCTATCAATATTAAGAATACTAATGCTCCGGAAGATAAGGGAACAATGATTGTTGAGACAACATGTAATATGCCAGAATACACAATTACTGGTATTGCAGGTAAGAAGGGATTCGTTGCAATCAGCATTGACAAGGATATGATGAATTCAGAAATCGGATTCTGTAGAAAGGTTCTTTCAGTATTCGAGGATAACGGAATCTCAATCGAACATATGCCTTCTGGAATTGATACTATGACAGTATTTGTTCACCAGGATGAATTTGTAGAGAAGGAACAGAAGGTTCTTGCACAGATTCATAAGGCAGTTAATCCTGACTCTGTTGAACTTGAAGCTAACCTTGCACTTATTGCAGTAGTTGGACGTGGAATGAAGAACAGTACTGGTATAGCAGGTAATATCTTCTCAGCACTTGCAAAAGCTAAGATTAATGTTAAAATGATAGATCAGGGATCTTCAGAGCTTAACATCATCATTGGTGTAAGAAACAGATACTTTGAGGATGCTATTAAGACTATCTATGGAGTATTTGTTCCAGAAGAATAGTTGAGTAGATAAACAGGGGGATAAGGGATATGAAAGAAGCTAAGAATGAGCTGTTACAGTTTGTTGGCGGCGTAATAATGCTTGTTGTAGGACTGTACATATTGTCACAGAAAGTTATGGTATCATCTTCATATGGGTTCTTCTCATTATGGGGTGGCAGGTTCTCATCAGGTCTTATTATGGTGCCATTAATAATTGGAGTTGTATGGATGTTTGCTTCAGGCGGCTCATTTGTATCTAAAGTATTTACCGTACTATCAGTGATACTTATAATTGCGGCAATTGTTGCGTCAACAAGAATCTGGCTTGTAACTATTACAATGTATGAATGGGTTCTTATACTTGTTCTTATATTTGGCGGCGCCGGATTGGTTGCAAAGGTATTGTTTGCTAACAATAAGTCAGAAAAGTCCAAGAAAGATAAGTCAGAGCAGACAGGCGGCAGTTATACATCAAGTGTAGATGATGAACTTGACAAGATGAAAAAGAATATGAAGTAAATTGCTTTTCCCCGCACATGGAGTGCGGGGATTCTTGCGTTTATGCAACTGTTGATAAACTTTGATGAAATTGATATAATCAGATATGATATGCGTAGGAAAACGGAGGAATATTAATGAATATCGAAAAGAAGATAGCAGAAGAACTGGGAATTAAAGTTACGCAGGTAGAAGCTGCTGTTAAACTTATAGATGAGGGATGCACAATTCCTTTTATTGCAAGATACAGAAAGGAAGTTACAGGAGCGTTAAATGATGAACAGCTCCGTAACCTTGATGAGAGATTAAAGTATTTAAGAAACCTTGAAGACAGAAAGACTCAGGTCCTTGCAAGCATTGAAGAGCAGGGAAAGCTTACAGAAGAACTTAAGGCTGCTATTACAGCAGCAGAGACAATGGTTCTTGTTGAAGATCTTTACAGACCATACAAGCAGAAGAGAAGAACAAGAGCAACAATTGCGAAAGAGAAAGGTCTTGAACCACTTGCGCAGTTCATATATGCACAGGAAGCTACAGAAGATGTAGAAGTCAAGGCAGCAGAATTTATCAGTGATGAAGAAGGTAAGGAAGTTGCTACAGCACAGGATGCAATAGCAGGTGCATTAGATATAATTGCAGAGCAGATATCAGATGTTGCAGATTACAGAACATATATCAGAGACATCACAATGAAAGAAGGAAAGCTTGTTGTAACAGCCAAAGATGAAAAGGCTGAGTCTGTATACGAGAATTATTATGATTATAGCGAGGCACTTTCAACAATTCCGGGACACAGAATCCTTGCAATTAACAGAGGAGAAGATGAGAAGTTCCTTACTGTTAAGGTAGAAGCACCAGAAGAGAGAATATTAAGATATCTTGAGAAGAATATTCTAAAGGATAATGCATTTACAGAAGAGTACCTTAAGAACTGTATAGCAGATGCATATGGAAGACTTATCGCACCAGCTATTGAAAGAGAGATAAGAAGCAGCCTTACAGAGACAGCAGAGGATGGGGCAATCAAAGTCTTTGGAAAGAATCTTGAACAGCTTCTTCTTCAGCCACCTATTGCCGGCAAGGTTGTTCTTGGCTGGGATCCGGCTTTCAGAACAGGCTGTAAGCTTGCAGTTGTAGATCCTACAGGCAAGGTGCTTGCAACTAAAGTTATATACCCTACAGAACCACACAATAAGGTGGCTGAATCTAAGGCTGAGGTTAAGAAGCTTATAGATAAGTACCACGTTAATCTTATTTCGTGTGGTAATGGAACAGCTTCAAGAGAATCAGAGAAGATTATTTCAGATATGATACATGAGATGAATCTTCCTGTTGATTATGTAATCACTAACGAGGCAGGGGCTTCTGTATATTCAGCAAGTAAACTTGCAACAGAGGAATTCCCTGACTTTGATGTGGCACAGAGAAGTGCAGTTTCAATAGCAAGACGAGTTCAGGATCCATTGGCAGAGCTTGTCAAGATTGACCCTAAATCAATCGGAGTAGGTCAGTATCAGCATGATATGAACCAGAAGAAGTTAGAGAATACACTTACAGGAGTTGTTGAGGACAGCGTTAATAAGGTTGGAGTAGACTTAAATACAGCGTCAGCCTCACTTCTTGAGTATATATCAGGTATATCTAAGGCAGTAGCTAAGAATATAGTTGAATACAGAGAGACTAACGGCAGATTCACGAACAGAAAGCAGCTTTTAAAGGTCGCAAAGCTTGGTCCTAAAGCATTTGAACAGTGTGCCGGATTCATGAGAATATCAGGCGGTGATAATCCGTTAGATGCAACAAGCGTGCATCCTGAAAGTTATGAGGCAGCAACAAAGCTTCTTGCGCTTTTAGGTTATGATATTAATTCAATTACATCAGGAGAACTTATTGGTCTTAAGGGAAAAGTTGAAGATTTTGCCAAGATGGCAGATGAACTTGGAATAGGAACAATGACACTTGAGGACATCATCAAGGAACTTGAAAAACCAGGAAGAGACCCAAGAGACGAGATGCCTAAGCCTATATTAAGAAAAGATGTTCTTGATATGAAGGATTTAACACCAGGCATGATACTTAAGGGAACGGTCAGAAATGTTATTGACTTCGGAGCATTTGTTGATATCGGAGTACATCAGGACGGACTTGTACACATTTCCCAGATGAGCAGCACAAAGAGAGTTGAGCACCCTCTTGATGTTGTAAGTGTAGGAGATATCGTAGATGTAAGAGTTATAGATGTTGATATCCCAAAGGCAAGAATTTCACTTTCAATGATACTTGATGAGAAAGAGGCAGCTAACAGAAAGTACACTAAGGATAATTCCAATAATAAGAATAACAGAAACAACGGCAAAGGAAACAGACAGGACAGAAAGCCTAAGAAGGAAGGTCTTAACCTTTCGGGTCTTGCCAAGTTCATGCATTAATAGGAGTACTGTATGGAAGATAGAATTGAATTTGACAGCGTAATTACAGAGAAAGCACTTAATGATTTCAAGATGTATCATGTTTTTCACAATGTTGGCGGAGTATTCGGATATGTTTTTGCAGCATTTGCAATAGTCATGTGCGTGCTTGGGGTGATATTCAAAATGTCTCCTAAATATATAGTCATGATGGGACTTTTTGGAGTGTTTTTCTTCTTTTATCCAATTGTTAATATGCGGCTTGGAACTAAGAAGCAGATGAAAACAGTTGCAGCATTTAAAGAGCCTATGCATTATAGTGCTGGGGAAGACAAGATAATTGTAAGCCAGGGTGATATGTCAGAAGAACTTGCGTGGGAGCAGATATACAAGATAAGATTTACAGGAAGCAATCTTATTCTGTATCTTTCATCTGTCAGAGCCAATGTGCTTACAGTTAACAGTATGGGTGAGGCAGCGGTTCCTTTTGTTAAAATGTGCCAGAAGAAATTAAAGCCTTTTCAGGTTAAAGTTAATATGGGTAAGCTTGCTAAAGCTGTGGCTTAAGTAAGCAGATAGGAATAATATGGTTAAAGAAACATTTAACGCTAAAGAAACATTTGAAGCAGGATATGAGATGGGTAAGAAGGCTCTTCCGGGGCAGATATACTGTCTGAATGGAGATTTAGGTGTCGGAAAAACAGTATTTACGCAGGGCTTTGCGAAAGGCCTTGGAATAGAAGAGCCTGTCAACAGCCCTACATTTACAATTATTCAGGAATACCATGAAGGCAGACTGCCATTGTATCATTTTGATGTATACAGAATTGGCGATGTCGAAGAGATGGATGAGCTTGGATATGAGGAATATTTCTATTCAGACGGGGTGTGCCTTATTGAATGGAGCACACTTATACAGGAGATAATTCCGGATAATGCGATAGAGATAGTTATAGAAAAAGACCTTGAAAAAGGCTTTGATTACAGGAAAATAACTATCGGGCAGGAGGCAGTATGAGAATATTAGCAATAGAAAGTTCAGCAGTTACAGCATCAGTTGCGATTCTTGAAGATGATACACTTGTTGCTGAATATACAATTAATCATAAGATGACACATTCACAGACACTTCTTCCAATGATAGATGAGATATTTTCAATGGTTCAGTTAAAGCCTGATGATGTTGATGTTATAGCAGTATCAAAGGGACCGGGTTCATTTACGGGTCTAAGAATTGGTGCAGCTACAGGCAAGGGAATTGCACTCGCACTTGACAAGAAGATGGTGGCAGTTCCGACACTTGCGGCAATGGCATATAATCTGTATGGAGACAGCAGATACATATGCCCTGTAATGGACGCAAGAAGAAAACATCTGTACAGCGGAATATATACATTTGACGGCGAAAAGCTTGTTACAGTAAGAGATGTTAATCTTGCTTCATATGAAGAGCTTGCAGAAGAGCTTGTGGGACTTGATGGACAGGTTGTATTAGTAGGTGATGGTGTAGATGTTGCAGGAGATGTCCTTAAAGAGCAGCTTGGCGACAAATGTATACTTGCACCAGCTCATATCAAAACACAGAGAGCCGGCTCTGTAGCACTTTTAGCAAAGCAGATGGCAGATAATGGTCAATATACAGATGCTGATGGGTTAAAGCCTGATTATCTGCGCCCTTCACAGGCAGAAAGAGAGAAAGCACAGCATGAGTCTTAAATATGTGATAAGACCAATGATGGAAGATGATACATTTGCAGTAGCACTGATAGAACAAGGGATATTCTCACTTCCGTGGTCGCAGAAATCATTTGCAGATGCGTGCAGGAATCAGGACAATGTGTATCTGGTGTGCGAAGCAGACGGAGTAATTGCCGGATATTGTGGTATGTGGACTGTGCTTGGAGAAGGTAATATAACCAACATGGCAGTATCACCGGATTACAGGCAGTGCGGCATAGCACAGATGCTTATGCAATCAATGGAAAAGTATGGTGATGACAAGAATGTCACATCATATTTCCTTGAAGTCAGACAGAGCAATCTGCCAGCAATAGCCCTTTATGAAAAAATGGGGTATAAGAATATAGGAATAAGAAAAAATTTTTATGAAAAACCAGTTGAGGACGCAGTTATTATGTCCAAAACAGTTGATATACAATAAAAGAAGGAGGTGCAGTTAATGTTAGATGTATGTCTGCTGGGAACAAGCGGAATGCTTCCTTTGCCGGGGAGATGGCTGACATCGCTTATGACACGTTATAATGGAAGCAGCCTTATGATAGACTGTGGAGAAGGAACCCAGATAGCAGTTAAGCAGAAGGGATGGAGTTTTAATCCGATAGATGTTATATGCTTTACACATTATCATGCGGATCATATAAGTGGACTTCCGGGACTTTTACTTACAATAGGCAATTCAGAAAGAAAAAAGCCTCTAACACTTGTTGGACCTAAGGGGCTTGGCAAGGTAGTTTCATCTTTAAGAGTAATTGCACCAGAATTGCCATTTGAGCTGAATCTTATAGAACTGACAGGCCCACAGGAGCATCTGGAAATATGCGGATATGAGATAGATGCATTCAGGGTTAACCATGCGGTTACATGTTATGGATATACAATAAGCATACCAAGAATTGGCAAATTTGATGTAGAAAAAGCAAGAACATTGGGAATCCCATGCAGTATGTGGAATAAGCTGCAGCATGGAATTACAGTTACAATAGATGATACAGAATATACCTCTGATATGGTAATGGGAGAGACAAGAAAAGGTCTTAAAGTCACATATTGTACGGATACAAGACCTGTTCAGTCAATAGTAGATAATGCCAAGGATTCTGATCTTTTCATCTGTGAGGGAATGTATGGAGAAGACGGTAAAGAAGCTAAGGCAAGGGAATACAAACACATGACATTCACAGAGGCAGCACAGCTTGCAAAGAAGGCTTCTGTTAAAGAAATGTGGCTGACACATTACAGTCCGTCGCTAGTAAGGCCGCAGGATTATGTTGATAAGGCAAGGAAGATATTCCCAGCTACAATAGCAGCAACTGACGGAAGAACAGTGGAATTAAAGTTTAATGATGAAGATTAGCAGACATATATAGATATTAGCTATACATATTGATAGGAGATAATAATATGGATAAAGAAGATGTGCTTATTCTTGCAATAGAGAGCTCTTGTGATGAGACAGCAGCGGCAGTTGTAAAAAATGGAAGAGAGGTATTGTCTAATGTAATCAATACCCAGATAGCTATACATACAGAGTATGGCGGAGTAGTTCCTGAAATCGCGTCAAGAAAGCATATAGAAAATATTAATCCGGTAATTAAAAAGGCATTGACAGATGCGGGTGTTACGCTTGATGATATAGATGCAATAGGTGTTACATATGGTCCGGGACTTGTCGGAGCTTTACTTGTGGGAGTAGCAGAAGCTAAAGCCATAGCATTTGCAAAGAATAAACCATTAGTTGGGGTACATCATATAGAAGGGCATATAAGCGCCAATTATGTTGAGAACAAAGAGCTTGAACCACCATTTGTGGCTCTTGTTGTTTCTGGTGGACATACACATCTGGTTAAAGTTAATGATTACGGAGAATATGAGATAATCGGAAGAACCAGAGATGATGCGGCAGGAGAAGCGTTTGACAAGGTAGCAAGAGCAATTGGATTAGGATATCCGGGAGGACCAAAGATAGACAAGCTTGCCAAGGAAGGCAATCCTGAAGCAATAGAGTTTCCGAGAGCACATGTCGATGATGCGCCATACGATTTTTCATTCAGCGGAATCAAGTCAGCGGTGCTTAATTATATTAATTCTGCCAATATGCAGGGAAAAGAGATTAATCGTGCGGATGTAGCTGCGTCTTTCCAGAAAGCAGTAGTGGATGCATTAGTTTCGCGAGCTGTTAAACTGGCAAAAGAATGTGGTATGGACAAGCTGGCAATAGCTGGAGGTGTTGCTTCAAATTCAGCGTTAAGGGCAGCAGTACAGGAGGAGTGCGCTAAGAATAACATCAGATTTTATTCACCATCGCCTGTGTTGTGCACAGATAATGCGGCAATGATAGGCGCAGCAGCATATTATGAGTATATAAAAGGAGTGCGTCATGGTTATGATCTCAATGCCGTGCCAAACCTCAAGTTAGGAGAGCGTATATAATGAATACAGCAATTGTTCTTGCAGGAGGAAGCGGCAAAAGAATGAATAGCGACATTCCCAAGCAGTATCTGATGCTTGCTGGAAAACCGGTTATATACTATTCTCTGAAAGCGTTTCAGGATAATTCTCACATAGACAACATAATACTTGTAACAGCAGAAGAATATATTGATTATGCCAAAGAGAACATACTTGATAAAACACTGAGTAAAGTCTCAATGGTGATTCAGGGTGGCATGGAGCGCTATGATTCTGTCTATAAGGGACTTCAGTGCATTAAAGAGCCGGGGTATGTATTCATACATGATGGTGCAAGACCATGTATAAGCCAGAAACTTATAGATGATTGTTATACAAATGTTGTTAAAAATGGTGCATGCATAGCGGCAGTTCCGGTTAAAGATACAATTAAGATAGCAGATGCAGAAGGGTTTGCTGCAGAGACACCAGACAGAAGTACATTGTGGCAGATTCAGACACCACAAGTGTTTAGATATGATATAATAAAAGAATCATATGATAAGTTGTATGCAGGTGGCAGATTTAATGGGGTTACAGATGATGCAATGGTGCTTGAAAGGTATGGAGAGCATCGCATAAAACTGGTTAATAGTGATTACAGGAATATTAAGATTACTACGCCAGAAGATATGAATACAGCAGAAATATTTATAAAGGATACATTTTAATAGATAATAATATTGAATGTTTAATAAGGAGACAGGTATGAGCAGTTTTTCAGTTAAGAGAATAAACGTTGTTGGAGCGATAGCGTCTGTGTGGGCGTTTATATTTGCGTTCTTTCCATTTTACAGAATAAAACCATCAGATACATTCGTACAACAGGCAGGAAGTCAGGCTGATACATATTCGATAACAAAAAATATGATATCATATAATTTCTTTGGAGTGTTGTGCCTTATATTGGCCATAGCAGCTCTGGCTTTATATGTGTGGAACAGTTCACAGCTTGTGAGAGCTGCAGCTATAATAGTTTCTTTAGCTGATTTTATAAGTCTCATACTTGCTTTAATTGTTGGCAATTCTGAGATTAAAGATACCAAGGCAATAATATCATATGCAGTGCAGTATAGTGGTTCAGGAATGAAGACAAGCATGTTTGTAAAGACATCAGTAGCATTCGGATTTATTCTTGAGTTGATAATGATATTAATAATGATTGGCTCATACTGGATTAATGAACTGTTATTCAGACCATATGTATTAGGAGACAAGTCAGAAGCAGTATTAAATCCTCTGGAAGGACTTGTTGGAACAGCCAAAGCCAGCTATATAAAGCAGATGACGGCACATATGCATACGAAAAATGATGCACCATCAGAAGCTTCTTCAGAAATGCTTGAAAAAAAATAAAAAAACTTTAAAAAAGCTGTTGACAAAGTTTCACCGTGATGATAATATAATCAAGTCGCTGGTGCGACACAATTAAATAGCTATGGAGAGGTACCGAAGTGGTCATAACGGGGCGGTCTTGAAAACCGTTTGTCTTCACGGGCGCATGGGTTCGAATCCCATCCTCTCCGCTAAAGCCGTTCATTAAATATGAATGGCTTTTTATTTGCCAAAGGTACTCATGAGCATAATGCACAAGAAGCTGATGCAAATAGTGCTGGTGAAAGGGCTTGACATACAAGATATTGTCACTTTGAAAAAATATGACAAAAAAGTAAAAAAGTTCTTGACAAACAAGATTGGCGATGATATCCTAATTAAGCTGTCGGCGAGAAAAGCTGATAACACTTAATACAGTTCTTTGATAACTGAATAGAAAGACAACCTTGAAATTCTTTGAGAATTTTAAAATG
>ENA-UONY01000062-UONY01000062.1-human-gut-metagenome-genome-assembly--contig:-CS9-NODE-62-length-149609-cov-16.253434_pt1 | contig 149609 bp, 143 predicted proteins | sample MGYA00242465_ERZ724012 | MGnify/ENA metagenome assembly ERZ724012 | reverse complement strand
TGAAGTCGTAACAAGGTAGCCGTATCGGAAGGTGCGGCTGGATCACCTCCTTTTAGGGAGCTGAAAAGCTTTCGAAGTCGATACGTCGGCTTAGGCCGACGTCAAAAAGAGAAAGAGAGAGGCAGCTACTCTTAAAAAGAGCTGCAAACCCAAGAAAAGAATTGACGAAAAAGTAGTTATCTCTGTTCACTGTTCGCTTCGCTCTGTGCGTCGGTTTTTACCGACGTTTTTTTTAACGGCGGTATTGATTTGCCGACGTAAAAAAACCTTCCTCAAAACGCTTGACACCGGCAGGGGGGGGGGTGCTACAATATAAGTACCTGCACAAATGCGGGAAAAAACACAAAGGAGTATTTTTTATGAAAAAAAAGTTTCTCATTCTCACACTGGTATGCGTTCTCACGCTTTCGCTTGCAGCCTGCCTGACTGCCTGCTCTCACAAGCATACCCTTACCAAGGTCGACGCAGTTGACGCTACTTGCACGGCGACCGGCAACAGCGAGTATTACAAGTGCACCGACGCGGATTGCGGAAAATTCTTTTCCGACGCCGAGGGGACGGAAGAGATTGAAAAGGATTCGTGGGTTATCGCCGCAAAGGGACACAGCTACGGCGAATGGACGGTTGAAAAAGCCGCTACTTTCTTCGGAAAGGGAGTAGAAAAGCGCGTTTGCGCAAACGACGCGTCTCATACGGAATCGCGCGACATCGCGGCAATCGGAAGCACGGCTAAAGTGTTTGACTCGTTTACCGTTTACGCCGACGCAAGCAAGCAGGGAGACAACGGCATAATTCTTAACAAAGACACTGCCAACGGAACGGGCGCTTCGACTTACTTCGGAGAGACGGACAAAAACTACGATTGGGACGGCAGCGAGATGACTCTTGCTTTCGAGCTGGACCTTTCGGCTCTTTCCGCAACGGACGATTACACAATGTTTGTGCTTGCTTTCAACTACAAAAACGGTGACGAATACACGCACGCGGACGAAATCCGTTTCGGCATAGTGAAAACCGACGACGGTTTCGTTGTGAACAGAATGGACGGCGCTGCCGACGACGCTGCCAACGTGGCGGCGATTAAGGGCGAAGGCTCTCAGAGCTTCACCGCGAGCAAAATCAGCGCTTCCTTTACCTTTGCTTACGATGCGGATACAAAGGAATTTACATATTCCATGACAATAGGCGGCAAAGCCTTCGGCGACATTACGAGAACGGAGCTCAACGACCTTGTGGGATTGCGTTATCTCTGGAACGCACGCCTCAACAAGGACGGAGTGGAGCTGTCCAACCTGACGCTTGCCTGATTTAAACGGATTTTTAAACGGACGCAGCTTTGCTGCGTCCGTTTTTTGTCCGCAAATTTCGAGCGGAAATTGTGGAGGACAAATCCCGAATATTAAAAGCGGCTGAATTGCAGCAGCCGCTTGAAATAGTTATCTTAAAACCACCGTGTGCGACACGGGGCAAAAAGTGTCGCCTTCTCCTAAAATCAAGACGTCTCCGTGTTTGATTTCACGCACCAAGCCGTTGACTCTTATGTTGAACGAATCGCTCCCGTCGGCGGTAAGCACGGTGTATTTTCCGACCTTCAAATCCTTGCCCGCCGTGAGTGTGACGTTTCTGCTTGCAACCAAATCCCCTTGAACAAACGCCGCCTTGGGAGTGTCGTCATGCTTTGAGACCTCTGCGGAGGAGGAATATCTGACATCCTTTTCCTCGGTTATACCCGCCTGCTTTCGGCGGGCTTTGATTTTGTCTCTGCGGTTGACTATGACAGCCGCAACAATGACGATGATTGCGAAAATACCTATGCCGATACCTACCCATGCGCCTTTGGTGAGTGCGAAAAAACACAACATAATTTTTACCTCGTGGGTTTATTCTAACATTTTTTTGAGGAGATGTAAACAAAAGCGACGCTTAAATTAAGCGTCGCAAAATTATTGTTTTTTTATCGTGTCGCAGCCCATGTAGCTTCTCAACGCTTCCGGTACGGTGATTGTGCCGTCGGGGTTTTGGTAGTTTTCCATGATGGCGGCGACCGTCCTTCCGACCGCCAAACCGCTGCCGTTCAAGGTATGGACAAAAGCGGGCTTGCCTGTTTCCGCCTGTCTGTATTTGATGTTGCCCCGCCGCGCCTGATAATCCTCGAAATTGGAGCAGCTTGAAATTTCCACATATCTGCCGTAGCTTGGCATCCACACTTCGAGGTCGTAGGTCTTTGCCGACGAAAAGCCTATATCGCCGGTAGAAAGCGCCATGACGCGATAGGGCAGTTTCAGCCTGCGCAAGACGGACTCCGCGTCGGCAGTCAGCTTTTCAAGTTCTTCGTAGCTTTCCGACGGGCGCGTAAATTTGACAAGCTCCACCTTGTCGAATTGGTGCTGGCGTATGAGTCCTCTCGTATCTCTGCCCGCGCTGCCCGCTTCGGCGCGAAAACAGGCGGTGTAAGCGCAGTATTTTATCGGGAGGGCGTCTTCCGAAAGAATTTCGTCTCTGTGCAGGTTTGTTACGGGCACCTCTGCCGTAGGGATAAGGAAATAATCCGTGTTTTTTAGCGCGAAAGCGTCCTCCTCGAACTTGGGCAGCTGCCCCGTCGCGGTCATGCTGGCTCTGTTGACGATGTAAGGGGGCAGAATTTCGGTGTAGCCGTTTGAAGTGTGCAGGTCGAGCATCAGGGAAATAACGCTTCTTTCAAGCCTTGCGGCGGCGCCGCGGCAGACAGTGAACCTCGCGCCGGATATCTTTGCGGCGCGCGGCCAATCCAACAGATTGAGCGCCTCGCCAAGCTCCCAATGCGGCTTGGGCGAAAAATCGAAACTCGTAGGCTCTCCCCATTTTCTGACCTCCACGTTGTCCGCGTCGCTTTTGCCGAACGGCGTGGTGCTGTGGGGGATGTTCGGTATGGAAAGCATTAGCTCTTTAAGCTCCGCTTCCGTCGAGGACAGTATGTCGTCAAGCTCCTTTATGCGAACGCCTGTCTTCTGCATATCGGCGATGATGTCGTCGGCGTTCTTCTTTTCTCTTTTGAGCTGCGCGACCTTGGCGCTTTCGCTGTTGCGGCGCGCTTTGAGCGTTTCGACTTCTTTTATTGTTTCGCGGCGTTTGAGTTCCAATTCGACGGCTTTGTCTACGGGAAACTCACCGTTGCGCCCCGCAAGCGCCTGCTTTACCGCTTGGGTGTTTTCTGCGATGTATTTTATATCAAGCATAATAATGACCTCTTATCTGTCTGAAAGTTTTTCCTGTTTTTGTTTTTTAATAGTTTATAGCAAAAAAACGCTTTTGACAATTCATTTGAACGGGTTGGACAAATAATTTTAGGGCGGAGATATTTTTTGCATTTTAAATGTTGTCAAAATCCGAAAATATGTTATTATATATACTATGGAATTAAAAGTTTACAACACGCTTACAAGAAAGAAAGAGACGTTTACACCCATAGGCAAAACGGTGGGTATGTATTCCTGCGGACCGACTGTTTACAATTATGCGCATATAGGCAATATGCGCGCTTATATTTTTATGGATACGCTGCGCCGCGCGCTGAATTACAACGGGTTTAAGGTAAAGTCCGTCATGAACATCACGGACGTGGGGCATCTTTTGTCCGACGGCGACACGGGCGAGGACAAAATGGAAAAATCCGCGCGCGAACAAAAAAAGTCGCCCTACGAAATCGCCGAAACCATTGCGGCACAGTTTTTTGCGGATTTAAAATCGCTCAATATTTCAAGACCTACCGTCACGCCCAAGGCAACGGACAATATTCCCGAAATGATAGAAATTGTCAAAGCGTTGCTGGAAAAGGGGTTCGCCTACGAAACGGACGACGGCATTTATTTTTCCGTTGAAAAGTTCCCCGAATACGGGAAGCTGTCCGGCATAAATCTCGACGAGCAGAAAAGCGGCGCGCGCGTGGAGGTAAACGAGCAAAAAAGGCATCCCGCCGACTTCGCGCTGTGGAAAAAAGCGCCCGCAAACCACATTATGCAGTGGGACAGCCCGTGGGGGATGGGTTTCCCCGGCTGGCACATAGAGTGCACTGCAATGAGTAAAAAGTTTCTGGGCGAGACCTTCGATATCCACACGGGCGGCATCGACCATATTCCCATACATCACGAAAACGAAATCGCGCAGAGCGAGGCGTGGCTCGGACACAGGTGCGTCAATTACTGGATGCACGGAGAGTTTATGCTTTTCGACGGCGGCAAGATGAGCAAGTCGCTCGGCAATTGCTATCTGTTGAGCGATTTGGAGAAAATGGGATATTCGCCTATGCAGTTCAGATATTTCTGCCTCAACACGCATTACAGGCAAAAGCTGAACTTCACGTTTGACGCGCTGTCTGCCGCGGGCACGGCTTACGACAGACTGCTCGCGCTGCTCAAAGCGCACAGTGATTCTACGACCGAAACGGATGCGAAAACGCTTGAAGGCTTTGAAAAGGATTTTCACGCAGCCGTCAACGACGACCTTAACGTGCCTATGGCAATCGGAGTGCTGTGGAAAATGCTTAAGCTTCCCAAAAGCAAAGACGTTTACAGGCTTGCGCTGAAAATGGACTCCGTTTTCGGACTGAGTCTGGACGCGCTGCCGAAAGACAGGGAGGAAAATATACCCGACGACGTGAAAGCGGTGGCGGAGGAGCGTTTTGCCGCGCGCAAGGCTAAGGATTGGGTAAAGAGCGACAGTCTGCGCCTTAAACTTGCGGAGCTAGGCTACGAGGTCAAAGACGGAGCGGACGGCTATACTCTGTCCAAGTCGAAATAAATGTTTCAGGCTTAAAAAACATTATGTCTTTCCTGATTTGAGAAAAAGTCACTTGTCAAAAGTGAGTCGTTTAAAGCGACGCATAAAGCGTTAAACAAAAAACGCTCCCTTTAAGGGAGCGTTTTTTTGTTTTAATTTCGGTTTCGGATTAGTTTTTTTCAGAAGCCGTCTTTTCTTCCTTGGCGGTATTTTCCTCGCCGTCCTTGATTTTTCCGAGATACTCGGGCAGCTCCATGTTGTTGAGCTTGAACAAATCGTTGAGCGGTGGCACAGCCTTCATCATGCTTGACATAAAGTTTGCGGTGGTGCTGCCGCCGTTGCCGTTGTTCATGCTGTCCCAAACCGTCACCTTGTCAATCTTGATATTCTTAATCGCTTCAACCTGAAGGGCAACAAGCTGTTCCATTTTGTCGCTGAGCATCATTTTGACCGCTTCGTTTGTGTCGCCGCCTGCCGCTTCAATGATTTTTTTGAAGCCTTCCGCCTGCTTGGAAAGGACTTCCAGCGTTCCGCGCGCTTCCGCCTCTTTCATCGCGAGCAGGGCGTCCGCCTCGCCCTGAGCCTGCCTTCTCTGCTTTTCCGCTTCCGCTTCGGCTTCCAACTCGATTTTTTGTTTTTCTATGAGGGCTTTGGTGATAACGTCCGCTTCGAGCGTGGATTTTTCTTTTTTTGCTCTTTCGATTTCCGCCTGCTGTTCCGCTTTGTAGGCTTCTTCTTTGGCTTTGGCTGCGGCGATTTTTTCCGCTACGGTAGCAAGTCTTTCGGCTTCCGCTTCTATCTCGCGGCGCTTTGCGTTGGATTGGCTGATTTTAGCCTTTGACTCGTTTTCGCCCTCTACGGCGATTGAGTTTGCCTGCGCCAGCTCGATTCTTTCTTCCTTGACTGCCATTGCTTCGCCGATGGCGCCGTCGCGGTTCTTTTCCGCAACGCTCTTTTTGGCGTCGTTGATTGCCTTTGCTGCCGCCTCTTTTCCGAGAGCGGCAATGTAACCCGATTCGTCGTTTATGTCCGTGACGTTGACGTTTATCAGACGCAGACCGACCTTTTTCAACTCGCTTTCCACGTTGAGGCTGACGGCGTCGAGAAATTTGTCACGGTTGGTGTTGATTTCCTCAATGTCCATTGTGGCGATAACCAGACGCAGCTGACCGAATATGATGTCCTTTGCAAGCTCCTGAATTGCGGGCAGTTTGAGACTTCTCAATCTTTCCGCCGCGTTTTGCATAATGCCCGGTTCTGTGGATATGCCCACGGTGAAAATCGAGGGGACGTCAATACGTATATTCTGCTTGGACAGCGCGTTTTTGAGATCCACGCTTATGGAAATGGGGGTGAGGTCCATGTAGCTGAAATTTTGGAAAAAAGGCCACACCAGGCGCGCGCCGCCGTGCATACACAGCGAGGAACGCTTTTTCCCGTCCTTTGTTTTCCCCAAGCCTGAGCCGAATATAACCATGATTTTGTCCGACGGACATTTTTTGTAGCGCGTTGCCAAAGCGATGAGTATGACAAGCAGAATAATGACTGCCGCAACCACAGACATGATTATGCCAACGGTTGCTCCTCCGTCGGCAAAAAGTAAATTGAGCATTTTTGATTTCCTCCTAAAAAACTTTCTTTAATTTTATTGTTTTTTGACTACAACGAGACCGTCCGACACAACGCTGTCCACGACGACCGCCGCGCCGGTGGGAATATCCTCGTTTTCGTCGGTTACGGCGTTGACCTCAACCATTTTTTCCTGCACGATAACATTGATTTTTCCCGTACCGCTGCGCTCGGCGGGTATGCGCAGATAAACTTCCGCGCTGCAACCGATTGCACGGCGTATGTTTGTCGTGCCGTCGGTCTGAGTCCTTTCGACGAGAGTCATGAGCAACGCAACAAGCAGCGACGCCGCGACGCCGGCGCCCACCCCGATGAGCAAAGCCCACCACCAATCCATGAGATAAACGCAGGTGTAGCCCACCCACGAAAAAATACACAGAAACGCCATTATGCTTCTTATGCCGAGCAGCTTCATGCCGAAAGCGCCCAAGTCGCTCTGAGCTATGTCGCTGCCTCCGTCGAAATCGGCGTCTCCGTCAAAATCCGCGCCGCCTACAAGGTCGCCATCGGCAGCCTCGAAGCCGTTGGAGCCGGCGCCTACAAGCATAAGTATAATTTGGATAACCATAATCAGAGTTGTGGCGCAGGCGACGATAAAAAGCACCTTTTGCAGCGTTAACATGTTGTTCCACCAAAATTCCATTTGTGCCTCCTTGAAAAACCGAAACAAATTTGCGGCTGTCTTTTAAAAGATTATATCATGTTTGACGGTATTATGCAACAGAACTCGGAAAAATTGTCCGTTATGTAAATTTTGCGTCTTTTCGGTCGAAAAATGTAGTTTTTGTCGAAATCTTTTAAAACGCACAGGCTGCGCCATATTCCGCCGCAGCGACTTCGTCCTCAAAATAAGGGAGCATGGCGGATATGATGCGTTTCCGCCGTTTCCAATTTTTACAGAGAAAAACGAAATCTTGTTGTGCGGCGGGTTCGTCTTACTGAAAAAGTCTCGATTGTAGAGAAGAAGGATTACAGTTTCAAGACGTACAGGCGGTAGACAACGCACAAGAACACATATTTTAACGAGCGCTTCGGGCGGAGCGATTTCGAGCCGCTGGACGATAAAGGCAAACTCGGCAGCGCCATAGCGTATCTCGTCAAATACTTGGAGAAAACGGGTGAAAAAATAGTTTACTCAAAAGGGCTGCCGCAATATTTCATTTCGGACGTTATGGACGAGGATATTGTCTGCCGCTACGGTTCGGAAGATAAGAAGCTGCTGCTTTACGACGATTTTCGTTGCTGGGACGAGGGCTGTCTTATTGGTAAGGTGAGTAAAGAGGTGATAGCGCAGATGCGCAAGAGCAGTTAAATCTTGAAAACGTGTATAACATCTTGACTTGTGGCTAAATATAGTATATAATAAAGGCACAAACAGGAGGTGAAAATCTATGACGATTATTCCGATGAGAGACTTAAAAGACACCGTGGCGGTAGAAAGGCACTGTGCAGAGGCAAACGGTCCGGTGTTCGTAACCAAGAACGGTTATGGCAAATTGGTTGTAATGGACATCGAGTATTACGAACAGACGATGCGGAAAGTTTATGAAGCAAAGCAAATCAGTGAAGGACTGTCCGATTTGGCAAGTGGAAAAACGGTAGACGGCAGCGACGTAAGAAAAAGGATGACGGAAAAGTATGGCATTTGAATACGATTATCGTTTTACGGAGAAAGCAGAAGCCGATTTAACGGAGATTCTGCGCTACATAACCGCCGACCTGTCAAATCCTTTGGCGGCGCAGGAGCTCGGAAGAAGAATTTTCGACAGCATAGACAATATCCGAAACTTTCCGCAATCCGGATTGATTGTTGAAAATTCCTTTTTAACGGATAAAACGGTAAGAAGGCTTGTAGTTGACAATTATATCTTGTACTATAAGCCGAATGACAGCGAAAAGATAATTTATATCGTTCGCATTGTTTACGGCAAGCGGAATTTGGATGAGATTTGTCGCGAAATAGACGGTTGAGTGTTCGCCCACAGCATCTGAACGAAAAACTCCGAATGATAAAATACGGCATAAAAACGGCAATGCAGAAGCGGGAATAACGGGGCGGTCGCCGAGCGGTTCAGCGGCGACGCCCCGTCCGGTTCGAGCCGGTTTCCGTGTTTTCAATTCGGTTTCGGAAGTCGTGGCGTGTGCTTGTCCGGCGGAGCGTAGCGACGCCGCTTGTATCAAGACAAGCACACGCCACGATCTCAACCCTTAAACTTTATTTCAACGGACTACAACGCGGTTTAAAGTAAAAGAGAAGTAAAAGGGCAGCGCAAAACATCTGTTCATGCGCTTTGCATTTGTCGTTGCGCTGAGATGTTTTTCGGCATTGAGAGGTTCGATAAAAATATCCAAATAAAGAACCTTATTTTCTAAATCCCTATTGACAAGGTGGAAATTGTGTGATATTATAACAGCGAAAGACGGTCTCGAAGTTTTACTCCAAATGACGTCTGCCGAAAAATTGAACCTGATTATTACGTCTGTTACCGCATCTGACCGTTTTTTAATGGTTTGTGTTGCGGTTTTTTATTTTAAACAATTTACACGGTATTAAACCGACTGAAAAATATTATAGTTTATTATACCGTGCATGGAAATTTTTTTAGGGGGGATTGGTCCGATGGGCAGGTTTTTGTAGATTATCATAGCTTATTATTAAGTATGATATTGTTTCTTGTAGTTACAATTAAAGGGAGAAAGTAGAATGAAGAAAATATTAAAAATTTCAGCTGTAGTGTTGATATCAATATTGTTGGCGTGCACGTTAACGGGGTGCTGGCTCGATTGGAAAAGTTTTGACGAGCGTTGTCAAACAACGGAGGACGGTTTTGTTTACTACGTTGATTCAACGTATGGATTATTTCTTGTAGGAGTGCCTGATTCGGAAGAAGTTACTATTCCGGAATTTATTGGTGGACAAAAAGTTGTTCAATTAGGTAGACATATAGGATTTTTTACTTCAGAAACAAAAGTAGTAGATGGTTCGCATGTTAAAAAATTAACTGTACAGCATTATGTTGATTATTATGCTGTCGATTTTCATAATGCAGAGGTATGTATAATCTTAGATTATTTATATTGTGAACCTTATATTTATGAGAAAGAAATTGTAAAAGTCAGGTCGATAACACCTTGTTACTATCATCGTTTTAATACATTGGAATTAAGAAAAAGTGACAGAGAGATTGATTTGACTGGAATAACAGTAAAAACTATTCAAATACCTGACAATGTTACAATAATAGAAAAAGGCGTATTTGACGGATTGACAGACGTTGTTATTCAAACAGCATACGAAAGCAAGCCCGACGGTTGGGAGAACGGTTGGAACGGAAACTGCATCGTCGAATGGGGTGCAGAGTTTTAAGCTGTTTTGCGAATTCAAGGCACATTAAAAATACGTTTGTTTGTCGTTGTTCAAATCGGAGGCAGTATGGAAGACGCAAAAAATAAAATGGCGGGAATAATGAAAGGAACAAATTTTTTCAGGCATATAGCCCTTTTAATCGCATTTGTATTTTTGACTACTGGTTTAACAGCGTGTATTCAAAATCACAAAATATATGAAGACGGTTATTGGCAATATATCGTCATAGGCAAGAATACCTTTTTCCCTCAAAATTCAGATGACCGCGAAGTTGCAATCGTGGGTTTGACTGAATCGGCAAGGAGCAGACTTCTCTCGACGTTCCGCCCACAATTGACGGAATGGATGTTACGCACATAGGGTATTATAAACGTTCATGGATTAGCGGCGGATATTATGAAATAGAAAGCACTAATTTGGAACGACTATATTTACATGATAATATAAAGAAAATTTGCAGGGAGGCCTTGTTTTATTTTTACCCAAATAATCTGTTATGGGAAGACGGACTGTTTCCTCATTGTTTTAAAATTTTGTATTGCGGGATGATTCCTTTTACATTAATTGAGTGGGAACCTAAGATATATGTTTATAAAGAGTTATACGATGAATCTGATAAAGTAGATCAGTCTTATTGGGGGAAAGCTTATTTATCTATATCAAATGTAGCGTTTATGAATAACTACTCCGCAGCAGTCAACAGGGGGTATTTCAGGGCAGAGGACGTTGAAAGCGGCGAAAAGATTCCCGAGCCGCCTGTACCCAAGCGTGAAGGATATGTTTTTACGGGTTGGTATACCGAAACGGAAGCAATAAATCTGTGGGACTTCGATACAAAGGCGGAGATTCCCGACGGCGAAGAATTAAGGCTTTATGCCGGTTGGCAAGCAAAGCAATAAAATAAAAAAATGTAGGTTAGTTCTTACATGCGCAAATTTTATATTAGTAAAGAAAAAACTGAAAAGAAATTTGCCGCGTTTCGTTTGTTCCTTGCGTGCCTGATTGAGCAGGGCGCGAAGGACAGCCGGAGCGCGGCGGCAATGGTTCGGGCGATTAAAAAAGAAGTAGCCAAATAAAAGCAACGACCGCCCCACGCGGGAGCGGTCAAAAATGAATAGGCGCAGGGGGGAGAAGCCTCCGCCCCTCTACCGCCTTTAAGTTTAGCAGGGGGCGAAAAAAAAGTCAACTAAATTTAATAAAAAAATGTATTTTGCGACTTTGATGGTTGCGGGCGAAAGTCAGATAGGGAAAATTTCAGTCTGTGGACGGTTCGGTATGAGAGTCAGCCTGTTTTGATTGAGATATCCTTGACGATTTAGCACAATTGTGCTAATATTAAAACAAGCAGGGAGGCAGAAACATGGCGATAAACTTATCCCCGAGAGACTTTGACAATATATTTCGGGAGCAGGAGGAGAACGAAAACGAGCTTGCGCGAATAGAGCTTGACCAAGCGCGGCAAGAGCTGCAAAGAGAAAAAAACGAGCTTGCGCGGGCGAGGAACGACATTGCAAGGCGGCGCATAGAGTTAGCCGAAAGAGAATTGCGGGAAAAAGAGTCGAGACAGGAGCGCCGGCGGCAACAGTTAGAACGGCAACGGAAAACGGACAATTTCGCGCTGATTATGTCATACGTGATTAGCTTTGCCACGCTTGCCGCCTCGGTGGGTATGCTGTTGGCGTTAATGCTTTAATTTGAAAGCGGGGGAAATGTTTCACCCGCTTTTTTAGCGGAAAACGGACAAGAAAAGCCGTACAGGAAACCTGTACGGCTTAAAAAAACAAATATAAAATTTTCCGCAATATTTTTTCCGTTTACTTCCGCGAGAACTGTGCTACGATGACCACAACGAAACGGCAATATTTCGGAGAAAAATTACAAAAACACAATATATTGTGGCATGAAAAAGACCGTGCACAACCCCTTGGGGTTCAACACGGTCTAATGTGGCGGCATCGAGGGAACCAAATTTGAATTTTACCCCTATAAGTATAGTTTTATCATAAAAACAAGGGTTTCTGCGTGGTCGTAAAATCAAGCATAATTACTGCAAAAATATCAAAAGGGGGAATTCAAAATGAAAGCAAGAATGAGGTCAATTTATGATGCATTAGACTTGATAAAACAGAAAGCTCAAGACACAGCACTCACGTATAACAGCATTATAAATTTATACTTAACTGATAAGATACGTTATTTTTTATCAGGCAAGAAAATCATCTTAAACTATGACGACCTAGTTGCATTTCTAGGAATGGAAGAGCGGTAGTTTTATTAACTTAATAATTAAATCAACAAAGGTGTGCAAAAAAATTCGCACACCTTTAGTAATTTTTACAAAAGTAATATTATATAACTGAACAAGAAAATGCTTGCTATTGTTCCAAGTTTGGTATATAATAGTAGCATAAGAAAGGAGCGGTAAAATGAATGGTTTAATGACAGCAAAACAAGCGGCTGAAAAGTGGAATATTACACAAAGGCAAGTATTAAAACTTTGTAAAGAAAATAGGATTGAAGGCGCAGATAGGCTTGGTTTTATGTGGACAATTCCTGCTGATGCAGAAAAGCCTATTGATAAAAGAACGATTCGCTATGTAAAGGAAGGAAAAGTTGAATTAAAGCCATTTATAAAATGGGCTGGTGGTAAAACGCAGTTACTTCCTGAAATTCAAAAGTTTATTCCAGATAGTGGCGATAAAGTTTTGACAAAATATGCCGAGCCAATGGTTGGTGGTGGCGCACTTTTGTTTAATGTGCTTTCTAAATATGATTTTGAAGAACTCTACATTAGCGACATAAACCCCGAACTTATAAATTGCTATCAAGTTATTAAAAGCGATGTAGAAAGACTTATAAGTAAATTATTGACTTTACAAACTGAATTTCTGTCATACAATACTGAAAAAAGAAAACTTTTCTATTATAATATTAGAACAAGATTCAACACTCTGCAATTAAACAATAAAACATCTTGTGAGAAGGCGTCATTATTTATATTCCTAAATAAAACTTGTTTCAATGGACTTTATCGTGTAAATAAAAAAGGCGAATATAACGTGCCAATGGGAGATTATAAAAATCCTAAAATTTGCGATGAAAAGAATTTAATGAATGTTGCAAAAGCACTTCAAAACGTTGTTATTGTTTGTGGGGATTATTCAAAATCGAAAGTGTTTATAGATAATGATACGTTTGTTTACATTGACCCGCCATATAGACCACTTACGCAAACGGCAAGTTTTACCGGTTATCAAACACAAGATTTCAACGATGATGAACAAATCCGTTTAGCGAACTTTATTAAAGAAATAGACAAGAAGGGTGCAAAAGTTTTGCTTAGCAATTCAGACCCTAAAAACGCTAATCAAGAAGACAACTTTTTTGATGACTTATATAACGAATATAAAATTCACAGAGTTTATGCAACTCGTATGATAAACAGCAAAGGCGGCAGCCGTGGCAAAATAAGCGAACTTTTAATTTGCAACGCATAAAGGAAAATTTATAAATGATAAACAACTTAAATGATTCTAAATATTTATTGAGAGATGGGAATTTATTAATAATGCAACCAAATAATTTACTATCAACATTATTTGTGCTTCAACTAACGATTCATGTTTTAAATAGTTATACAATTCAGTTTTGAAAAGTTTTTTTGAATGTTAGATAAATTTAAATAATTTTCTTTATTAAGGGCAAGCGAACAAAAGGAATTATTAAACTCTATTTACGAGGTAGAAGACAAAAAGAAAAACCCGTCAAACACTAATGTGTTCAAACGGGTTGCTCTTGGCGGGGCGGGTCACTTTGCGTTTGAACTCTATTTTCCTTATCAAGAGCTGATTTTGTATCTTCGAAAGTTATCTCTTCGATTCCTTTTCCTCCTTTAATATTAAAGTAGATATAAGTGTTATCGTCGCTGATATATACTTTGTAAACAAGATTGTCAATCAAACGGCGTCTGAAATCAATATCGTCTATATCTCCTTGCAGGATCATTTTTACAAATGAAACGATATCTTTTTCAGTCAGCTTTTGTCCACGCTCAAGAACAAGCTGAGCTTTTAATTTTTCCAAGTCTGCAAGCAGTATTTCACATTCTTGCATACGCTTTTCAATGCGCTGTTTCAAAAGTTGGCTTTTTGCCTCAATGAAGGCGGTTGCAGCTGCGTCTGCTTCTTCCTGTATGTCGGCAATGCGTTTCCGTATCGATTTGAGTTCGCTTTCGTCCGTGCGAGAATCAAAGTACTTTAGAACGTCTTTGACAAGGACTTTCAAATTAGCATCATCGGACAGAAAATCTATTACGTTTTGAACGACATATTTTTCAAGCTGATCTTTGTGTTCTATTCGTTTGGAACAGAGTTTCTTTTTCTTCTTTTTACATTCGTAGTAGTAATACTTTTTACCCGTTTTACTTTTTCCTCCACCGGCGACCATTTCCGTTCCACAATGTCCGCAGAATAGTTTTCCTGTCAAGAGATAGGGAACTTTGGCGGTTTCTGTTCCTCCCAGAAAGTATCGGTTTTCAGCAAGGCGTTTTTGTACTCTCTCAAAAGTGGCTTTGTCGATAATCGCGGGATACATATTCGTGCAAAACCTATCGCCGAAATAGAATTCGCCCGTATATTTCGGATTGGTCATATAATGATCGAATGTTTTGTGCGTAACGGGTTTTCCTTTTATTCTGACACCTTGGGCGTTAAGATCGGCCGCAATTTGCTTTTTGCTTACGCCTTTGTCGTACTGCTCGAATACATAGCGCATGACTTTGGCTTCTTCCTCGTTGATTACAACTCGTTTTATGAATTTTCCCTGTTTACCAGGCACGGGTTCTAATTCAATTTGATACCCGTAAATCATGAAACCGCCGCAAAAAGTGCCGTTTGCAACGCTGGTGTCAAGACCGTCACGAACTCGTTTTGAGAGTCGTTTGCTATACTTCTCGGCATTCCATTCAAGGAACATTTCATAAAACTCTCCGCCCTCGTCTTCGGCGATCGGTTCCAGCGCCGATATGACTTTAACGCCATATTTCTCTTTGAGCATCTCTTTATAGATGATGCTGTCGCGGCGATTTCGGGCGAACCTATCAAACATATACACGATTATGTATTGAAAGGCACCGGTCTTGGCGTCAGCAATCATTTTTTGAAAAGCCGGGCGCGCATCGTTTGTCCCGGTTCTGGCTTTGTCGGTATAAAGATTAACGACATCCAACCCTTTACTTTCGGCGTATTCTTTGCAAATACGTACTTGTGCTTCGATACTCTGTTCATTTTGCCCGTGGGAGCTGAATCGAGCATATATAACGCAGTTTTCCATATGGCACTCCTATATTTTGATTTATTTGTGCTATTGCCTTTTGCGAACCTTCCCGACCTACCTCAGTAGAAAAAAGTCAAGGAATCAGGCAATGTTTTATGCTTAACGAGGGATAAACATTGCCCCTTGATCTTTTTTCGCTGAGGGAGGAACCCTCCAAACAAAAGGCAATAGCATTTTTTTATATAATCAGCCTTTTTCTATCTCCATTATATCTGCGATATCGCAATCGAGAGCAGTGCATATGCGCAGTAAAATTTCAGTGTTCACATTTTCGCCTTTGCCAAGTTTGGCCATAGTCGCTGCGCTGATTTTTGTTACGTTACACAAGTCTTGTTTATTCATATTTTTATCTATTAGTAATTTCCATAGTTTGTTATATGTAATTTTCATATTTACTCCTGTAAATCGCTATCGGAAGTCTTAGTAATCCAAGAAGAGCCAAACAACTCATTGCCATTGCCTGACAACTCTAATATTTTATTGTTCTCGATTATTTTCTGCGCGATTTCATTATATTTTGCTGATTCATCAATCGCAATAAAAATTTGTTTCTCACTTTTGTTATATAGCTCTAAAATTTTTGCCATTGGTTCTTGACCAATATTGTGGAACACAATGGTGTCATGTGCAATGGTCGGTAATTCAGTGAGTTTTAAAGATGCAAGGTCTAACAATATTAGGTTTTTATAATTCGTCCCGGTACCGTCATCCATATCGGTTCCAAAAGTATATGAATTTGGCTTTGTAACAATTAAAACCGGAGCAACTATATTTTCACCATATATAAATGCGTTTAATTTAGCCATAACATCATTTATTTTAGATGTAATATCCTTGAAGATGTCTGTGAAAAGCTGCTGATATTTTGCTTTCAGGGTACGAATATCAGTTTCAATTTCTCTTTTTGTGACATATAGCTCGTTTTGTCGATTAAGTTCGTTGATTTGATTCTGAGCCTGTGCGTATGCCTTTAAAGTGCTGTCTGCGATCCTTTTGGGGACATCTAATTCTTTTAAGGAAACTTCAATTTGTGTAAGTTCAATAGAAATTTCATTTATTTGTTTCAAAATTTGTGACATAGATATGGTAAATTCTTCACTCAGTATATCGGTAATTTTTGAATGAAAGTTTTCTATATCACTTAATAGCTTAATATCGCTATTAGGGAAAAACTGTAATAACGCATTAAAATCCTGCGCCGTTGAGGCATGAGTTCTTTCGGCATTATTTTTTATGGAATAATACTTTGCCCAAAGTTGTTTTTTGCGTCTTGTCAATGTTTCATAACGGCTTTTATATTCTGCGGCTTTCTCTGCTTGCGCTGGATCAAGATACAATAGCTCCTGACGTCCGAAGCGAGCAAGGGATTGTAATTCACCATTAAGTCGTTCAATATCCGACAAATTTTTTTGATAGTCTTTTTTGCTCTTAATAATTGTAACAAGATTGTATTTATCAGCATTGATAATCGCTTTTTTACGTTCATCTTTATCTTTTAGTTCTAAATACAATGTTTCAATGGGAGTGTATCCATTAAAAAGTTTCAGGAGCGCGATAAGCGATTCCTTTGGCGCTTCGCCATCATAAGAGGCAAGGGGTTTTCTTTCATTTGAACTGCCTCTTCCGTATACGCGAAAGTATCTGCCGACAATCTGACGAAAAGATATATTAGGTAAGTCAATGCTGTATAATTTTAATAGTTTATTATTGTATTCGTCAATAGGTATAGTTTCCTGTAAAACATATTCCGCATTGCAGATATTAACTTCTTTGGGTGTAGCTGTATTGCGAGAAAAATAGTAAAATTCATCACCAAACTTAAAGCAATAGTTTATTGTATGGTGTCCTATTTTTTTAATCAGACTTTTATCTTCGGCATAAGAATTTCCGCCAAAGGCGAAATCAATGGCCAATAGGAAAGTGGATTTTCCAATGGAATTAGTTCCGGAATCATGACCTTTTACAACGTTTAATGTCTCGTTAAAGCGTATAATGCCTCGTGGTTTGTCATTACATTTAAACTGTTCACACAATATCTCATACAACATAATGAATACTCCTTGCTACATAGTCTATTTCTATTTTTCCAAATGCAAATAAACAATCTAACACTTCAATAAAACATTCTATATCCAAAGATGTTTTTAATTGCTCATATAAATCGATAATTAGATAATCGTTGTCTTTTAAGACATTCAGAACAATTGGAAATTTAGAAAGAATACTTTCATTATAAGAGATAATTTTATTTGGTAAAAGCATGAAACACCTCACAGTTTTGGACAAAGAAAGAAATTATTTTTCTGCAAGCGATATCGCTTTTGCAGGATACTTTACTTTTAAGCCACGTCACCATTTGATAAAAGACCGTTTCTTGTGAATGCGGTTGAGAAATTAAATTATCACAAACATATTTTACTTCCGATGCGATCTGATCAAAAAACAAAGCATTTTTTTGCGATGCGTTTTTAAATAACTCTTCAATATAGACATAGTTTTCTACTACGTCTTTTTTTATTTCGCTAATTAGCGAGAAATTTTTTGGCAAGATTTTATCGTCTACCTTATATGGCTCGTAAGACAGATTGATCTTGCGTTGTTCTGGAGGGAGCGATGCTAAATCTTTCACTATTTCAGTTAATTCTCTTTCTAATGCGAAATTAGAAAGCTCGAGAGTAGCATGTTTGTTAATGGCTATGTCTTTTTTTGTCACAATTTCTTTGAGTATAGATTTAAACAAATCAGCTATTTTTGTTGAGATATCGTCGGCTGATGAATTACCTACAATTGGTTCAAAATCATTGCAGAGTTCGATAAGTGCATCTTCTGCCAATAAGTCATACAGATAGGTATCAAACTTACCTTTATCCAAGTGTGTTAAAAGATAGGAAGCGCTTTTTTGAGGCAGCTTCCTTTTTCCACTAAAAATCTTTCTCAAATAATCATCATCTTTCTCAAGAATAGGATCATCTTGTTCGCTTGAGATTTTGGAAAACAATTCTCTGAGAAAGTCAGGTTGTGTTTTACCATTCCCGCAATGCGTATAGAGTTTCTGAACAAATTCATTAAAATTCAAAATACGGTTCCCCTTATATTTTGTCTTATATTGTCCTTTTTTGTCCCGTGTTGTCCTTTTCGCTTCTTACTCAGTTTGATAATATGTTGGCGCAAAGGTTAACTGCATTGAGCTAAGTGCACGAGTTTTTATTATTGTATCATATTTCTTTGCGAATGTCAAGTTTGCCTTTGCGAAAACAAAAATGGAGGTGATCCGATGCAAGACGTAAGAAATGGGGCGGACAAGCTGGTTTGTCGAATAGATAAAATCAGTAAAACCGTTGAAATTGTCGTAAAAGGTTTTAAGACAACTATCCGTTTTTTAGACGATGGACAAGTCTTAATCCAAAATGCAAGTATGGTAGCTTAGTAAATTAAAAACTAAATATTCCGCAGACCGCGAGACGGCAAGGGAAACAAATCTCAATCGTTTTCCTGCCGTCTTTTTGTTTGTGGAAAAACCGGCTCTGCGGATTTCAAAAATCACAAGGAGTACGGTATGAAAACAATCAAGTATGAAATCAACGGTACGTATATCGACATTGAAGTCACAGACGAATTTGCAATGCAATATGAGCAAATCGAAGCAGACGAAAAACGTATCAACCGAAAGGAAACGCGTCGGCATCAGTCATTGGAGGCTCTTATTGAAGGCGGATTCCAAATAGTCGATCAAGAAAGCGATATAGAAGAAAAAGCTTTTCAAAATGACGATATCGAGCAACTGTACAAAGCGCTTGCAGTATTGACCGAAGAACAAAAATGGCTTGTTGAACAGGTCTATTGTCATGACCGTAAGCAGTCAGAGATTGCCGCTGAATTAGGCATTGATGCTACTTCAATCAGGGATAGATTGCGAGTCATTTGCAAAAAAATAAAAAATTTTTTCAACAAGTGACCCCATTTTTGCCTTTTTCGTGGCTTCTAAGTGAAGGGACAAATGTTTGCCCTGAAAAAGGAGGGTCGGATGGTTGAAAGATATCAGATGGTAGCGTGTATCGGGCTAAGAAAAAGCGAATCCGATGGCATGGTAACCGTGCCTTTATATATCAAGATTCGCGCGCAAGAAGGCAGCCCTTTACCGGCAGAGCAGGAAGATCTGATCCATCGGGTTTCCGAATGTATGATACGGCGTTATGAGCAGCAATTAGCTGAGTTCATAAAAAATAAGAACAAAGGAGAATTCAAAGATGGACAAAGCAAAGAACGAAAAACTGTTTGAGAACGTGTATCGGACGCGCGATTACATAGTAAAGCAAGAGCTTTACCTGATTGTAAACGCCGAACAGAACAATGCCGTTTTGAGTATCGACACCTATTATCGTAGAACGCTTTTGCGCGATAGCAAGTATCAGCTTCTGTATAAAGAGCGTAAACACATCGATGGCAAAAGGCTTCCGTCGAATACGTACATTCGTACATACATCGACTGACCGAGGCGTAACCGAACGCACAGAATTCAGGGCGAAACCTATGCGGTACTTCGAAGGATAAGAGTGGCCGCTCACCGCAAGACGTCGCATAGGACAGCGGTCCGAGAAAAAAGCGTTCGTTACCATATACAACTGAATCGCTGCGCTAACGGCATGACGGGCAATCTGCTGCGCTATCGGCAAAACGGGCAACCAAAATTTAAATTTCAGGAGGCAAAAGTGGCAAAAGGCAAGTATTCCAAGCGACGCTGGTCCGTTCCTTCCAAGAGGGCGAAGGGCTATGCGGAGGACAGAAAGGCGAAGGTGCATACCTACGGGCCGAAGGAAGGCAAGGAACTGACGGATTATGAGGCGGGCATCCGCTCCGGATATCTTCAGGCGCAGAGCGACCATGCAGGCATGTATAAGTACAAGAAGGCTCTTTCCGAAGGCAAGAGCAAGCAGGAGGCGAGGGAAATCTCGCAGACCAGAGGCAAGAAATAATCAAATGGAGGTAAACAATGGAAGCAAATAAGCAGATTTTCGTGGAAAGAGAAACGTTCGAGAAGAACGGCAGGACGTATTTTTCGTACTTCATCAAAGGAAACATTCGCGGCAAGGACGTCAAAGTGGCGGTTGTGCCTCCAGACAGAGGCGGCTATACCGTTCTGGACATCGTGTTCGGGGACGAAATGGCGGCGCAGCTTGTGGCAAAGCCTTTCGAGATCAAGGATGAAGCCACGGGTAAAGTCATCGCTGGCAATACCTATGCCGTGCAGACCGTGGACGCGGACGGCGAAGTCTATGAGTGTGCCGTCAAGCCGTACAGAAGCTCGGACAAATCCATGCTTCAGATGCTGCTCAGGTAACAACGGCAATATCGGTACATTCGGGAGTTGGAGTCTGTAAGGAAAATTGCAGGCTCCGTATTCCTCAAACATCATTATTTTTTGGAGGTTAATCAATGAGTTACAACGAACTTTATGAACACAAGCGCTCGGATACGGTCAAGTGGGTGCTTACGCTCATCGCGTTCATCGTGGTAGGCGTGCTGCTCGCAGGACTTATTGCGGGCTGGTTCGACAAGAAAGAAGAACTCCCCGCGGTCGAAACCGAACAGTCGACGGTCGCGGACGGCGGTATGAGCGTTGCGCCCGTTTCGGCAAACGGCATTCGCCTTATGGCCGCCGAGCGTGTTTCGGATGCAGCCGTTTCCCCGCAGGCAGAAACGAGTTATACCATCACGGCGACGATCGAGCCCGCCAGTGCAAGGCAGAATGCGAATTGGTCGCTCGCATGGGCGAACGGCAGTTCCGCTTGGGCTTCCGGAAAGACTGTTACGGATTATGTAACGATCACGCCTACGGAAGAGGGCTCGCTTACGGCAACGCTTGCCTGCGTCAAGCCGTTCTCCGAGCAGGTCGTCCTCACCGTCAGCGCGATGGGCAATGCGGAAAAGACCGCCACTTGTACGGTGGACTACCAACAGCGCCTGACCGTAAACAGCTTAAAGCTCGGCGGCGGAACGCTTTCCACCACTTCCTGCGGCTTCAAAGCGCAGGTGGACGAAACGCATACGATGGAGATCGATTACTCCTATTCGGAAGGCACGATCCCGTACCTCGGCACGAGCGAAGATGATTACAACGAATTTATCTGCGCGGGAATCGCCTTCACGGATGAGTTCATGGCGGCGTACAACAAGGCAAACGGTTCCGGGGAAGATCTTACGAAGCGTATGAAGCGCGTAAACGTATCCAGCGAGTATGCGCACACCCGCGAGGTCGAGTTCACGGACGGCGCATATGGAAATACTGTGTTCTATCTTCTGCTTGACGGTTATCTTACGGACGAAGTCATTGCGGCGATGCGCACGGCGATCGGAGAGATCGGCGAAGAAAATGTGTTTAAGGTCGGCATCTTCAAGACGGATAACGCAATTTCTTCCGCATATGTCGAATGCGATACGTGGTACAAGCTGGGGCTCGATCTGAACACCGTTTACATGGCGACGGAGAGCATAAGCGTCAACCAGAGCGGCGTGGTCTTTTAAGGGGTGAAATACTATGGCAAAAACGACAGGCAAGCGCAGCGTACTGTGGACAGTTCTCTCCGTCATCGTCGTACTGCTCGTGGTCGTTGCCGTCATAGCGCTCGTCGTCCGCTTTACGGGCGACGACAAACCGCCCGGCGGGAACTTTACCGTAAAGGTTGACGACCGGACGCAGGAGAACGGCAGTTCGATCGGACTTATGGACAGCGGCGTAGTGTTTACCGTTGAAAATGCTTCCGATTACGAAGTGAAAGTGTATGCCTATTGCACGCCCGAAAACGATTTTGCCCTGACCGTAGGCGAAGAGCCCTATACATGGGGCGATTTCGACGGGCGGAACATGACGGCAGGCTTTGACTTCGAGCGCACCGAAACAGGCTTTACCGTAACGCACTACGGGCTGAACGACATCGTTTCCCGCGTGCAGAACGGCATAACCGTAACGAGCGACACATTCCCCGCCGTCGATATGTTCCGCATGGAAATCGTCGCGGGCGAGGAAACCGCCGAACTGTACTTTTACGTCAATGCCGAGGTCGTCGGTATCACCATCGACCACGACAGCATCATCTTTTAGGAGGCAAAGAGCTATGAGCAATGGTAAGAAACAGGTCATTCTCTGTCTTGCGTCGCTCATGCTGGCAGTCCTGACGGTGCTTACGGGGATCTTCCCCGTAGGCGCTGTCCGCTGCCATGCGGCGGCTGCGGAGAGTTCGGAAAACAACTTCGATCATACGTCCGTCAACGCCGACCTTGCCGACATGGATCTGAGCGGGTTCGTGTACAATACGGCGGGCAGCATACAGTTCGTGACCTTAGCGGAATATTGCTACTCTGCAAACGCCCTGAACTTCGGTAACTATGCGCTGTATATCTATATCTACAACCCCGCGCGCATCCCGATCTCGGAGCGGCAGGATGCCAACTCGGTGGAGATGGCGGTCGGCTACGACGAGGAAGGAAACCCGAACGACTACGCGAACATCCCCTTGAAGCTGTGTGGCATTTCCACGGGCGAGCTTTCAAAGCTCATCTATAAATTCCGCGTGATGGACGGCGGGACGCTTTTGCGCAATGCGCGCACGCAGGAAACGGACAACGGCTACCGCCGCTACGACATTGCGGGCGTACAGCTCTGGGAAACCGGCAAAGACAACGCCGTGGACTACGGCGTAGGCGGAACGTACAAGTTCACCGGCTACGCGAAGGGCTACGGCACGGACGGGAACGCGGAGAGCAATCTCCTCTGCACGGTGGAAGAATTGGAAACCGTCGAATTGGACGTTAAGCATACCTTCTACCGCACGCAGACGTCATCAAAGGGCGCGCATTACCAGAACCAGCTCGATACGGTGTACTTTGCCGTACCCAAACGCTTCTTCGATACATACGGCACGTTGCAACGCATCAAAGCCGAATGGTACGAGTACAAAACCAAAGATATTGTCGTCACGAGCAATCAGGACTTCTACGACAAGGCGTATCCGTGGCTCGGCAAACAGACGGGCGAGTTCGACCAGTTCGGCATGACCGTCTATAACGAGGACATCGGCATCAGTCTTGGGCAAAATGCGGGCGACGCCGGAGGCGGTATGCAAATGGCGGCTTGGGGCTGGAATCTTGGTTCAGGTTATCTGCACGTTCCTGCACCCGCGCTCTACTACCTCTTCAAGGTGGACGACATCGAGGCATACGATCCGTATGCGGACATCGTATCCATCGGCGGCGTGGAGAGCAACACGCTGTATGAGTATATCAAGAACTACGACAAGAGCTATGACGGCGGCACGCTGCCCATCAAGGACGGGACGATCAGCGCCGACCTGTTCGCGGACGACATCGATGACTACCGGAAGCTGGATACCGAGTTCGGAAAAATACAGCAAGGGTACAGCTACTATGATTTCGACGCCGATGTGGACTTGCAGACGCTTTCAAGCTGGAATGAAACCGATCCGTCGTTTTGGGATAATTGGCTGAATTGGGGCCTGCTCGATACCATCTTCGGGAACATACCCGACGAAGAGAGCCGCACCGTTGCGCCCATCTATACCGTCAAGGCGGAAGATCTGAGCGGCAGCGATGCGGAAGTATCCGAACGGCTGCTCGTCAATGTGAATGACGTGGCTGCACTGCGTGATTTCTATAACGACGCCGTAACGGTCAATGATACGTCGGACGAGGAAAAGGTCGTCGTTCTGTTTCGCTTTGCAACGAGCGATTACTATGCCGCGCCCGTTGACATCATCGAACTTGGCGCGGGCTTTTTGTGGCAGGACAAGCACACGAGCGGGCAGGCATACAGGGCATGGGAGAGCGTGTTCTTCGATTTCGATATTATTCAGCTCTCTTTCCAGAAGGACGGCAAATATACGGTCATCCCGGCGGTGGCAAGTCCCATCGACATCGTGAACGACATCACACCGCCCGTGCAGATGCCGGACGATACGCCGTGGTGGGTAAAGCTGTTGAGCGTAATTCTCATCATTGTGCTTCTCGTGCTGGTCGTGAAATTGGTCGTCGTGATCGTCAAGAAATGTAAACAGAACAGGCAGGTCAAAAAGGCAGTCGAAAAATACAGCGACAGGAGGAACGAATGAGCAAACGATCGAAATTCAAGTGCAAAACCAACGCGCAGAAGTACGCGATCCGCGCCTACTATGCGAAAAAGAGCAAAGCTCAAAAGTCATCGCGGGAGAGTGAAGAGCAGCGCGAGCGCTATATGAAAGTCATGCGGGAGGACTTTCCGAAAGACTTCATCAGCGACGACGAATGGGACTACATCGAAGCGATGGCGCATTGGTCGGATAAGTAACAAGAGATAGGAGGACGATATGAAAACTTTCAAACGTATTTTGGCGGTCGTCCTCCTGATCGTGGTGGTTTTGGCAGTCGGCTATCTGTGTTATACGGGTAGCCGGCTTGCCGATACAACACAACAGGAGGCAGCTTATGAGCAGACGGTTTCATATTAGCGTTACGGTCGTTTTATCTGTATTCTTCCTCGCGCTCACAGCCGTATTCTGGCAGTCGTATGCGAGGTTCGGGGAAGCCTGCAAGGACTTCGGACTATCTGTTGCCTACTATGTTTACGAGCTGTTCGGGATAGACTATTCGTTTACGCCCACCGTCACGGAGTATTCAATCGTTTTGCAATGGGAGATACTGTTGCCTGCGGACTTCGACGCGTTCACCGCCTCAGCGAGAAATTATTTCTCGCTACTAATAGACGGCGAGAACTTCGCCGGGTATTGGGCGGCCGTAGGCGACGTCATGCTCGTTGTCTTGAAGGTGGCGGCAGTTATTCTTCCGTGCTTGCTTGTATTGGCGCTGATTGTTTGGAGAATGTACAAAAGCCGAAACACAAGGCACAATCAGGATACGGTGCCGTTGCGGGTGTTCAAGATAATTTCAAAGTACACTTACCAACCGATAAAGAGGGCAATACAGTCGCACATAGCATTTCTGCGGGAGCATAAGGCAATATGGGTATGCTGGATAATCTTGTGGGTATTCCACCTCAACCTTGCAAGTATCGTCACGGGCTTCTTTGCATACTACTTCTATTTCGTTTTGAGTTTTGACGTCGCAAACCTCTATGTGCAAATCTGCAAGCTGTTCATTGACTTGCAGGTCATCTTCCGCCACTTCCCGTGGTGGAGCATCGTAACGGTGACGTGGCTGCTTTTCAACCGCTGGCGAAAAAATATTGCGCTCAACCGTCTGCGGCACTTCGAGGCGAGAAACTGCGGGTTTATCAACGAACTGCCCATCGTGAGTATGGCATGTGGCTCTATGGGAAAGCGCAAAACCACGCTCATCACGGACATGGTGCTCTCGCAAGAGGTCATGTTCCGCCAAAAGGCACTCTCCATCTTGCAGGAAAGCGACATGAAGTTCCCGTACTTCCCGTGGATCTCATTTGAGGACGAACTGCGGGCATGTATGTCGCACGGCACGGTGTATAATCTGGCTTCGGTCAAGACATGGGTGGCATTGAAATGGTCAAGGTTTGTACGGCATAGAAACGCACAATGGCAACTTTACGGATACGATTACGCATGTTATGGTACCACTTTTGACGATTCGCTCAAAATAAGCCGTCTGTTCGAGGTGCTGGAAACTTACGCGCAAGCCTACTTCATTTACGTTATGCAGAGCAGCCTTATCGTGGCGAATTATTCTATCCGCACGGATAATGAACAGATAGACGGCGGCAACTTTCCGCTGTGGCTTACGGACTTCTTTCCGAAGCATCGGCGGCAGGATAGTCGCCACGCGCATATCCTCGATTTCGACGTGCTGCGCCTCGGCAAAAAGGTGCTGGAACACAACCCGCTCGCCGGCAGTTTTGAGTTCGGCATTGTGGCAATTACGGAGATCGGCAAGGAGCGCGGCAACAATCTGGAACTCAAAGAGGTCAAGAAAGGCACGGACGAGGCAAATCAGAAGAACGACCTGTTCAACAGCTGGCTTAAAATGTGCCGCCACTCTGCCACGGTAGACAACTTCCCGTTCATAAAAGTATTTACGGACGAGCAGCGCCCTGAAAGTTGGGGTGCGGATGCGCGCGACCTTTGCGACGTCATCCACATCGTTTCGTCCGGGGATATGCGGCTGGCAATGCCCTTTTACACGATAGAAGAGATGATAAGCGAGTGGGCGTTCAACCGCTTTATGCGCCTCTACGAGGACTTCCGTTTCCGCCGCGGCGACAACACGCTCTTGGTACATATCCTGAAAAGTATCACGGCATGGCTCTGGCGGAGAAACCTGCGTATCTACAACCGGTTCGGTTATTCGATTTTGAAGATAGAGAAAGAGCGCGGCACAATGGACGGCAAGACGGAGAACAAGAAATACTATCTTATGAACGCAAAGATCTATGCAAACCGTTTCAGTACAGATTGCTTCTCGGATTACTTCAATGACATGGCAAAAAACAGCAATACCGGCTTAATGGATTACTTGGAATATGCTACTGAAAAGGCTTCGGTTGAGGAACTAAAAATGCAGAACAGTTACTTCATAAATTCACTGTACAGGGATGCCGAGGAAACGGGTTCTGCGAGATAAACGGCGTCCTTGCAAAGGAGGTTTGTATGCCATACGGCGAGTGCAAAATCTACTTTGACGGCAGTCATTACATAGGCATACCGCACACGACAAGGCCGTCAAGACGGCGCCCTAAACCGCCGGAAGAGGAAATCGTTGTTACGGAAAATGAAACGGATATGGATAAGGAACAGGTCACTGAAACAGATAAAGGCATTCAGGCAGAAGAAAACGCACCGTCTGAAATTGACGATGCGTCTTCTTCGCATACGGAAGATACGGATATGCCCGAAAAGAGGGTTAAATCAAGGACTATGACAAGGAAAGAGCTGTTTGAGGAATTATATAAGAAGTATCAGAATGAGCCGAGAAAGAAGAAAATCGAGCTTATAACGCGGGATATGTCCCCGTATTTCAGGACAGAAGTCTTGTCAAGAAATTATGTCATGGAAAATGTGCAACGCAAGGTTCGGAATATCATTGCAAGGCGTATAAGGCTCACTCGCAAGGTGAATTTGCAGGATTTCAACTATTTTTGCACTTTCACGTATTCAAATGAGCTGCATACGGAAGAGAGTTTCAAAAGAAAGCTGCAAGGCTGCTTCAAGATGATGTGCCATAGAAAGGGCTGGAAGTATGTCGGAGTTTGGGAACGCTCGCCCGAAAAGCAACGTCTTCACTTCCACGGACTCTTTTATATTCCCGATGGCATGATGCCGGGCGAACTTGTAGAAGTCAAGGACTATTCGCCCGTCAAGAAGAAGGTGCAGACGACCATTCAAAACACCTACTTCAATAAGCGGTTCGGAAGATCGGACTTTAAGACTGTGGCCGACAGGGCCGTTCTCGGAGAGGCGATCGCATATCTTACGAAGTACATGGAAAAGACGGGCGAAAAGATGGTTTACTCAAAGGGGCTGCCGCAATTCTTTATCTCGGACGTCATGGACGAAGATATCGTTTGTCCCATTGGGCTTGAAGATAAGAAGCTGCTTCTCTTTGACGACTTCGGATGCTGGGATGAAGGCTGCTACATGGGCAAAGTGAGCAAAGCCGTCATCGAGCAAATGCGCAAATGCAACTAGGCAACGGACGATGAGAATACGGCTAAAAAACGGTTCCGGTGTGACGGTGAAAGCGGAAGATCGCCCAAGCGGTTCAGCGGGCGACTCCGCTTCCGTCAGCGCCCCGTTTTTCCGTATTTCAGTCAGTGTCGTGGTGCGTGGCGTGTGCTTGTCGCGGCGGCGCGAAGCGCCGGCGCTCTCGTATCAAAGACAAGCACACGCCACGGTTGCAAATTGTAGTTTTTAATGACGCATTATATATGCATTATATAGGATATTTGACAAGATTAAATTTTCTCATAAAGGATTAAGTTAGTAAAATTGAGTAAAAATAAAGCATTTGCTCATTTTTTATTGTTTTTTTTAAGTGTTAATGTTATAATATTAAATATTGAATAACTTAGGACGGTGAGACTATGACTGTCAGCTATAAAAAATTATGGAAACTTCTTATTGATAAAAATTTGAAGAAAAAAGATCTGATCCACATGTCTGGTATAAGTAATTATACTCTTAATAAGTTAAATGCCGGGAAGAGCGTTACAACAGACACATTATTAAAGATATGTTCGGCTTTGAATTGCGAAATCGGAGATATAATGGAAATAGAATATGATACTCCACAAAATATGGGATAAATACGAAGTAGCACTTTTGATTGAGTGTTATGAGAATATAAAAAATGGAGAAGACCAAAAAAGTGCTTTGATGCAGTTGTCAAAAGACTTGAGAAATATGGCCATTCTTGCCGGTAAAAATATTGATGAGACATATCGCAATTACAACGGTATGGTGTGGCAATATGCCTACATTAAGCTGGCATTCAATAAAGGAAGTTATGGGACGAGAAGACCCACACCATTGTTTGTAAAAATGGTTGAATTATATGACTCCGATAGGTGTGAGTTTGATAAGATATTAGAAGAAGCGCATCGTATATCGGGACGGGATGAGGAAACAAAAATGCAGTCTATTGTAGATACAAAACAATTTATGGACTGGTTACATACAGTAAACACGAAAAAATATACGCCTGAGAGGTGTGTTGAGTGTGTAACTATGACGTCACAATATGCAACGTCTCATGGAGTCACAAGGGAGATTTTTTGGAATATTACAGACTATAGGGAATTTAATAAAATTCGTGTTCGTTTATCATCTAATAGAATTTTTAAGATGACTGATCCCAAGTTGTTTCATGATTTTGAAGTAATCGGAAAATTTTATTCTGACTATATTCGGGAGAATTGTCAAAGATCCGAACAAGTTAAAAATGATGTGGTGAGCGAAATTCACGAAACCACTGTACAACAAGCAGAAAGTGAACCGCAAAATACATGTGTTCAAAATGTGGTATCTGCCAGTGATTTTGACAACGAGTGCGGTGACATGTCCAATAATGATAATAAGGAAGAAATAATACATAGTAGAAAAAGAGGTGGGAAAACACAAGAAAAGATAGTTTGCCCGCAGCAATTAAAAGATTTGTTGTTGGAAAAATTCTCATATGGGCTGCGTGTTGATTCCTTTATTGATATGAGCCGTCTTAGAGGTTATGCAGAAGAAATGGGGATAAGTATTACTGAAAGTGAGGAGGAACTAAAGGCTCAGATAATTGATGCCGGCATATTATCAGAAAGCAAAGTATATTTCTTTACGCATAAACTGTACGAAGATTTGGTGCAGATGGCGGAAGAATTATTTGGAGTTGGGCATCAAGTTATATATTATGAGAAGTTGTTTGAAAAAAACAGCGATTGGCTCATAGAGCAAAACATTTTGTCGGAAGTATTGTTAAAAGATATATATGTAAAGGAATTGCAAGGTTTTTTTGTTGGGAGAAATTTTTTGTTAAACTCTACTGAACGAATTAATGAATTTGACGCAGTTGAAAGTGAATTAAAACGTGTTTGGGGAGATAATGCGATTCACTCTTATCAGGAATTATATGATTTGCTACCGTATATACCGCAAGATAAGATAAGACAAATTCTCTCTAGAAGCGATCAGTTTGTGTGGTCTTCATTGGAACATTTTGCTTGGATTGATCGAGTGATTATTAGTGATTATGAAAAGCAAACCATTGCGGACTATGTAAATGAAAAGTGTGATAGTGTTGGTTTTACTACAATCAGCGACGTGCCTTTAGGACAAATAGTAGAGGAGAACTACGAACTTTCAATTAATGCAATTTACGATGCCATATATACTATTGTGTTAAAAGATAGATTTATATTGAAAGGGCGTATTTTAACTACAGACCAAAGTAATACAGATATTTGGGAATTGGCACGGGGGTATTGCTTAGGAAAGGATGAGTGTCTATTTACGGATCTTTATAATTATGTTCAATCGGTAAACGGTATTGCATATAGACCGGTTGCATATAAGGCGGCTTATGATCAAATGGTTAGAGTTGCGGAAAATAGATTCGTTGCTGATAAATTTGTTTTGTTTGATGTAAAAAGGATAGATGAGCTTTTAAGCACTTTTGTCAAAGGCGAATTTATAGCTGTAAAAGGTGTAGCCTCGTTTGCTTTGTTTCCAGATTGCAATTATGCGTGGAATCATTACATATTAGAAAGTTTTTGCTATAGATTTAGTGAGAAGTTTAGATTGAAATTGCAAAACTTTAATGAAAAAAATGTTGGCTTAATTGTTAGAAAAGAAAGCGAATTAAGTTATAATGATATATTGGCGAGAACTGCGGCAGAAGCGGGAATCGCATTGACTATAGAACAAGTTGGCGATTATCTGTACAACAATGGATATACGACTAAAAGTAGAATGTCTTTATTAAATGAAGTGATAGAAAGAGCGAGACATATAGTGGAGGATAAGTAACTTGTATTCATATACTTACGATGAGGAAACAGGCGGACTTCTTTTGAATTCTTCGCCAACAAATTTTTCAAAAGAGCCCAGACCTGTATATGCTTATGAAATGGATCTCTTGGGATTTTCAGCGTATTGGCAGTATGATCATCAGAATGATGTTCCGTACATGTGGGCTGAGTCCAATGTTTATTGGTATAAAGGACAGATTATTGCAAGGATCAAAGGTGGAGATTTATATCATGAGCCAAATCTTATTCCAGTCTTAGAAGAAGACGAAACAATTGTATTTGGTAAAGAAAAGGGATATTCTTTAGAACCAATTGATATAAAGGGTATGTGCGAGAAGAATAAGAGTTTTCTTTCTCTATTAGAAGATACAACTGTAAAACTTATCGTTAAAGAATATGAAAAATACAAGAATAAGTTAGATATTTTCCACGTTGCGTTTTCTGGAGGAAAAGATAGCGCGGTGTTATTGGATTTAGTAAAAAAGGCATTGCCTGCCGGAAGTTATGTGGTAATTTTTGGAGATACAGGCATGGAGTTTCCCGATACATACGCGGCAGTAGCTTATACGCGACAGCAGTGTGAGAAAGATGGTACTCCTTTTTATGCGGCTAAGTCTCATTTTAATCCCGAAGAGTCATGGAAGTTGTTTGGTCCTCCGGCAAGGGTTTTACGATGGTGCTGTAGTGTTCATAAAAGTACTCCTCAAACAATCAAGATGAGAGAGATAACAGGAAAAAATAACTACACCGGCATGGATTTTGTTGGAGTAAGAGCACACGAAAGTTTGGCAAGAAGCCGCTATGAATATGAAAACTTTGGCAAAAAGCAAAAAAGTCAATATAGCTTTAATCCGATTTTGGAATGGACATCTGCGGAGATATGGTTGTATATTTTCTCTAACAACATTTATATAAATGAGGCATATAAAAAAGGGAATTCTCGAGCAGGCTGCTTGTTTTGCCCAATGTCGGGAGGACAAAGTGATTATTTTAGAAGAAATGCTTATAAGAGTGAGATAGATAAGTACATTGATTACATTAAGGAATCTTATAGCTCTAAGGACGAAAAGGATGTGTTATCCTATTTGACTAATGGCGGATGGAATGCCCGTAATAATGGACGGAATCTGGCCAATAATCCTTTTAGATGTATTGAAAAAACGACGGCTGGGACATTTACAATTAACGTTATTAGTCCGACAACAGATTGGAAGGAGTGGATAAAAACTATAGGAAATGTTTCATGTCGGGGCGATGACTGTATTGTATGGTATCAGGATAAAGAGATACAATTCAAGCTTCATGAAAATAATAACGGTTATGTTGTTTCTATAAAAGAGAGTGTGTTAAAAGAAAACCCTAGGTTCAGTAAGTTATTCAGACAAGTATTTAGGAAGGCAACGTACTGTGGAATTTGCAGAGTTTGTGAAACGAATTGTCACAATGGTTGCATTAAATTTATAGATGGTAAAGTGCAGATTACTGACTGCATTCATTGCCATCAATGCCATGAGATAGATGATGGATGTCTACTATATCATTCGTTAAGACACCCACAAGGAGGAGGAAAAAATATGAAGAGCTTAAACTCATTTGCAGATCATGCCCCTAAAAGGGAATGGCTCGTTTCTTTCTTTGATTTGAAGGGAGATTTCTTTATCGAACATACCTTAGGCCCTATGATGTATGATATGTTTAGACGGTTTCTGAAAGATGCGGGGTTAAATGAAAAGAATCATTTTACAGAATTTGCGCAGTTGATTAGCGATATGGGATGGGAAACAGAAACTGCGTTAGGGCTCATAATGATTAACCTTGTCTATGAAAATCCTCAGATAGCTTGGTATATTGATAATCTAAGCATTGGTTGTTACTATGAAAAAAGCAAGGTTGAGGAGATGTTGATCGCCGCAGATGTAAAACCTAAAGATGCGAAATCGATTGTTAAGGCTTATAAGAGAATAACCGATACACCATTTGGAACGAACTTGAATTTTGGCTTTACTACAGATGAAGACATTGTACGATCGAAATGGATTATAAATGACAATAAGGTTGTCCTTTATGCCCTTTATAAGTTTGTAGAAAAGTGTAATATGGAAGATCGGGAATTCCATTTGTCATATTTGTTCGACGAAGAGATTGATAGGGATGGGGCAAGCCCTGCAAGAGTAATGGGCATTTATGATGAAGAAGAATGGAAGTCTATTCTTTTGGGGTTGTCGGCAAGATACAACGAGTTTATAAATGCGACATTTACAAATGATCTCAAAACGATTACGCTAAAGGACAAAACTTCAGCAGATGTGTTGAAGTTATTCAAGGAGGAATTGTAAGATGAACGTAATGAAATATTGTGAATATTTTGACATAAATGAGACGTATTTCCCTTGCATTGACGAATCTGCAATCAATGCAGGAGTGGATTGGCAAAACACATATCCTCATGAAACGTTCATCAAACTTCTCAAGAGTGTTGAAAACATGTTGGGCGGAGAGACGAAGCGCTCCGTTTGGATACATGGTGCCTACGGAACGGGAAAAAGTCAGTGCGCTTATGCCTTAAAAAAGATCCTTGAAGTTGACGAATGTGAATTAAAACAATATTGGGATAGATATGAGCCTTTGAAACGTGAGATACCCTTATTGGAGAAACTTTTAGGACATAAAGAAAAAAAGATCGCGACGGCATATAGATATGCTTCCGGTAGTATCGATTCCCCGCAACAACTGTTTTTGGCGATTCAGGAGAGTATTAAGCTCGCCTTGGAAAACAAGGATATTGAATACAAAGGGGAATATACACTAAAAGAGAGTGTTATAAGTTGGATAGAAAAACCGGAACAGAAAGCTTTCATCAATTCTTTATTAGGGAAGCCCGAATGGAGATCGTTGTTCTCGCAGTCAAATGCGGATGAAATAGTGAATTCGCTTACTAAGAACAGCAACATTTCTGAGTTGATGAACAATATCTTTAGGATGGCGTCGAAAGAAGGTATAACGGCATTGTCTTTAGATGCCGATAGTTTGCGTAATTGGATTAAAGATATTATTCAGAAAAATGATATTAAGATTGTGCTTATTTGGGATGAGTTTAGCGATTTCTTTAGGCTCAATAAGAATTCATTAGGCGAATTTCAAAAGATTGTTTCAATCTGTGAGGAAATACCCTTCTATTTGATTGTCGTGACACATCCTATTACTTCCATTAGCACCAATGATGACTCTTGGAAAGTTATACAAGATAGGTTTGATCGTATTGAAATCGAATTGCCTGAAAACATTGCATTCGATTTGATTGGACATGCTTTTAACGTAAAAGAAGTGGCTAAATCTCAATGGATGCAGATGACTGGTGGATTGGAATCGGCGCTACCTAATGCAATTCCGGCAGTAATGAAGGCTGCAAATATAAAAGATAGATCTGTTATAAGACATATTTTGCCTATTCATCCAGTAGCCGCTCTTGTTTTGAAAAATATAGCTCATGCGTTTCAGTCCAATCAGAGAAGTATGTTTGATTTTATAAAATCTTCTCATGACACAGACGTTAAGGCATTTCAGTGGTTTATTAAAGAATACGGCCCTATGGACGAAGCTCAACCGTTTTTGACGGTTGATATGCTTTGGGATTTCTTTTATGTGAAAGGTAAAGACCATCTAACATCGGATATAAAACTTATTTTAGATACCTATCCGCAGCAAACTATGCTTGATGAAAAAGAGAGACGAGTTCTGAAAACGATTCTTATCATGCAAGCAATTGATCAAAGACTTGGCGGTGCTATACCGATTTTGAAGCCGACGGAACAGAATCTTAGTTATGCTTTTGAAGGAATACGAGAGCTTGAGTCCGCGGCAAGACATATTGCAAAATCTTTGGAAAGCAAGGGTGTCTTGATTAGCACGCCAATTGGTGATGGGAAAAAAGTGTTTGGAGCGGCGGTTCTTGCTGGGGATAATGCAAAAATCGAAGCAGCTAAAACTGAGATTAGGAAACAAAGCAATATAAACAAATTAGTGCAAGAAGGAGACATGCTCCCGATGGCGCTTAGTTTAAGCCCGGCTTTAAAATTGAGATATGCCCTTAATACTGAGACAGGTGCTTTGCCTATTGTTACTATAGCTGATTTTAGAAAAACCATGGATGCTCTGAAGAGCAAAGACAATTCGTGGCGTTTCTATGCCGTTTTAGCGCTTGCTAAAGACGAAGATGAGGCTATGGCATTCAGAAATACTATTAAGTCGACAATTGCCAATGAAGAATATAAAAATATAATTGTAATTGACGCGCTTTCATCGCCTCTCGGGGTAGAATTGTTTGAATTGTATATAGATCATTCGGCAATGGCTAATTATTATCAAAGCAATAATAATCAGCAAGCTAAGGAGAATGCGAGAAAAGCGAAAGAGGTCTTGAATAGAACATGGAGAGATAAGATACACGATGGGCAGTTTTATGTCTATACATACGCAAATCAGGATGGAGAAAAAGCAATTGGAGCCAACAATGTTCAGGTCATTTTGCAGACTCTCGTACTGAGTAAATTTAGATACGTTCAGGATTTTACAAAGGGACTTACTGAATCACAATTGAAGTTGAATCAAGCCAAGCAGATTGCAAGATACGGAATGGGAGATATTGAAATCAATGGCTTGATAAAAGGGTGTCAAAATAGTGTGCTGGGAACCGTTTGGGGGAGAAAGGAATATTGGCTTGTCCCCGAACTCCAAGGCGCAGCGATGGTTGTCATTAAAAAGTCTGTAGATAATTTGATTTCTGATTCGTTTGCTAAGCAAGGCCAAATTTCTATTGGAGAGATTTACGATTTTCTGCAACAGGAATATGGTTTTTCGCCATGCAATTTATCTGCTTTCATTACCGGATTTTTATTGAAAGAATATAGCTCAGATCCATATCGTTGCATAAACGCAGAGGGATACCCGGAAGTCATGACTCCTGATAAATTGGCCGAGATGATAGGTAACTATATTGGGAAGAATCCGAAAACTACTTATATTGTAAAAATGACTCCAAAGGAGAAGGCTTTTTATGAAGTAACTGAGGAGGCATGGGGTGTCCCTGCAACATCTTGTTCATCACCCACACAGGTAAGCAACCTTGTAAGCAACAAAATGAGAGAATTGGGTTATCCGATTTGGTGCTTAGAGGAAGTTGATAGTGGTAGTGTATATGATGTTTTAAAGAAATATATCGCATTAGTACAGAGCGAGGGAAAGGCAACCCATAATATAGCCATTGAAATAGGAGAGATCGCACAGAATCGTCCTTCGGTAGCTAAATACTTAAAAGAGTTGCTTACCGAAGAAAAATGCAAAGCGGGAATGGAAGCATTTTTAGGACACTTTGAAGACGGAAGGTTGATTTCTCTTGCAAGTGAAATTGGTGATCCAGATATTCTTTTACCGGATATAAAAAGGATATTCAGTATTAAGCATTCGGCTTTGTGGATTAAAGAGACAGGCTGTAGTGAAATTCAAAAGTTAATTGTAGAATATGAAGTTATAAAGCAAACTAACACATTGCTTAATGTGCATTGTAATTCCAAGGAGAAAATGTTTAATGCTTGGCGTGACGAATTGAAGTTTGTAAGTTTTTCGTGTGAAGCATTAAAATCCAAGCGTCCTAATTTAGATAAAACATTATCGTATTTGCAGAAAATTGCATTTAGAGAAGATTTCTTGCCTGAGATGATGAAGGGCTTTTTGGACGAGTTGGTTAACAATATGGCTGAAGTACAGTCGATCCTTAGAGACAAATTAAGCGTTTTTGTTGAACTCTATGGTGTGTATCTCGAGGGATTCAATGAACTTGAAAAAGAAGAAATAAGAAGTTCTATAAAAAACGACTTGTTTACAACTACAGTAACTGTAAGTAATTCTTATGTAAAAGCGGCAGCCGAAACATATCGTAGCAGTCAGAAAAAGACGCAATTATTTAATGCGTGGAAAGAAAGAACTGGTACAAAAAATCCAAGAGAATGGTCAAGTCGTTATCAAACTCCGATATTGAGTCTTGTTGATGACAATCATTACGACGAGGCGAAACGGGCATTTGCTACCTTGAATAGTCATGTTCAAGGTGACCTTGAAATAACAGAGGCTATTGCTTTTGTCGAAAATTCTGGTGCGTTCTTTGAAAAGATTAAAGATGAGGAATACAGAAACAAAAGATTTGTCGAAAAAATTATAGGGGGATATTCTGCATTGTTGAATATAAATGCCGTGAGGAGCGCTCTTGAAAATTTGACGATAGACGCCTACGAATGGTTAGATAGTCCTGTTGTTAGAAAGAAAATACAGGATATGGCTCAAATGGAATATTACGCAGGTGGTAGTGATAAAGCTGTTGCGTTAATTGATGAAATGAGCGATGCAGAACTGAAACTTAGATTGAAAGAGTTAGTTAAACGAGATATACAACTCGGTGTCAGAATAATCGAAAACGGGGGCAAATGATTATGCTCGATGCGCTTGTAGACAATTACTTATCAAAAGCAAAAGGCTTGCCTTTCTTCTATGCGGTTGATGACGTAGAGTATTTGTCCGTATTAAACAGCTTAAAACAGGCAGGATTGAAAGAAATTAGATTAAGCGAGTTTTGCAAAGCGGCAGATAAATATCCCAATTTGGATGAGCTGATTGATTCTTTTAGGATTGCGGATGTTGATTTCTCTTCAAACAAATGCGTCATCACCGGTTTAGGAGAATATCTTGCCCTAAAGGGTGAGCAAGAAGCCATTAAATTTCTAAGGAAATTAAAAAATACAACCTTAGGGGTTGCCAGAGTGGTTATTTTGCTAAGGTATATGGACAGACCACTTAAAACAATTGTGGAGGAAGATATACGCTTAAAGGAGCAAAGAGTGTTTTTTCAATCGCAATCCAATAACTATAATTCTATCGTTAATATACAAACTGATTCTAATTTGGGACTTGTAAAAGAGACTGGAATCAAATTTTTGCTTAAGCAATTCGAGAGTGGATCAACTGGCAAATTGTATGTTAAAACGGATTTGGATTTAAGTAATTCGCTAATACCGATAACAACTATTTCAAATTCTTACATGGCCGTCAAACAGTTAGTAAAGGGATTTTTATTGCCGCAATCAATAGGAACAGAAGAACAGTGGGGGAAGCTCCTGTTCGACGTGCAAAAGTTCGGCACACTTGAGGCGGCTTTAGATTTTTACGGATTGTGTGATCAGGCAGAGGAAGAATTTCTTGAGAGAGCGATTGGATATGAATATAAGAATTGGATTTACTTTGTCTCGCTTAAACTCAACGTCGAGAAAATTCACAACTTGTATTTGCGGTATGTAATTTCATCCGTAGATGATTTTAAATCCCTGAAAGAGCATGCTCTTAACGATATTATAAAAATACGCCATAATGATTTAAGTTTTCAGGAAATGTATATGGCGAGGAAGAAGTTATTAAAAGGGATTTCCGAGTCGGATATAGCAATTTTTGTTCGTGAAAACGAAATAGATTCCCAAGAAAGCATATATCATTTTACCGATTTAACTCTTATGGAAAGACATGCTATCATTAAATGGGTATCTACATATGGAACTGTACCTGAACTGGAATATATTTATCCGGCATTAGCTTCTTACCTGAAGAAGTACATTTTTGATTGCGGCAAAATATCACAATTCCTTACAGATTATTTTGATTCGTATAAGAAACAAAAGATAAGAAATGTATTGGATGAAAATTTTGTTGCATCTGTGAGCGAGGCATCGATGAAGTACGCGAGCTTAGATACTCGCGCAAATGCTTTATCTAAAATTGGAGACAAAAAAAACTGTTACTTATACTGGATCGACGCACTCGGAGTAGAGTATTTGTCTTATATTCAGGATCTTGCGCGCGAAAAAGGTTTATCTATCAAGATAGATGTAGTCAGGGCTGATTTGCCAACGATCACGGAAATCAATAGGAAGTTTTATGATGAGTGGGATGGCGGTAAAAAAGCAAAGCAATCAAGACTTGACGAGATTAAGCACAAAGAAAAGGGTGGTTTTGACTATGAGAAGTGTCAAGCTCCGATACATTTGGCTGATGAATTAGCTGTTATAGAAGAAGCAATAAATACCGCGTATACCTCATTGGCTTTGCATGATTGCAAAAAGTTCATTATTGCCAGTGACCACGGGGCATCTCGTTTGGCTGTTATTGCTCATATAGAAGAAAAGTATGAGACTGATACAAGGGGAGAGCATTCAGGACGGTGTTGTAAGTATTTTGATGATTATGACATAAGTTATTCTGTATCTGAAAAAGGTTATATTGTACTAACAAATTATGGACGATTCCAAAAGAGCAGAAGAGCAAATGTAGAAGTGCATGGTGGGGCTTCGTTAGAGGAAACGGTTATTCCAGTTATTACGCTTTCACTCAAAGGCCAGATAACTTCTGATATAAGAGTATTGGATGCTGAAAATATTGTTATTGAGAGAAAGAAGGGTGTTACTTTTAAGCTATATATTTCGGATGTAGAAAACCAAGACAAAGTAAGGGTTGTTTTGAAAGAAAGATCTTACTCTGCAAAATGTATAGATAAAACTCACTATGAGATTTGTGCTCCTGAAATTAAACGTTCGGGTAAGTATAATGTCGATATATTTGATGGGGAAAATTTGCTTGGTTCTGTTGTAATTAACGTAAAAGGAACTGTGGGTACATCAAATAGTGATTTTGATGATTTGTTCTAAGGAGTGTAGGTATGGATTACATTGAAAAACTCAGAGATAATTTTGATGAAATGGTCGTCTATAAAGACCTGAAAAAAACGAACTTTTTCACGGCATTAAGTCTGCCTGCATTTATGAGAGATTGGTTGCTCAGAAAATTTGAGGATGAAGACGGCCAATTTGATCAAGATGAATTATCTAATTTTGTAAAGAAATTTATACCTCGGAAAGCCGATTGGAATGCTATCAAAAGTAGAATTATTGTAGATGGAGAAAGAGTTAAATTTCTTGCAAAAATAGCAGTCAACATCGATATAAGATCAAGCGAGGTTTCCTTTGCTTTGCCTGAATTTGGTTTAGGGTTTAGGGAAACAATTATTGAGCCTAATGTTTGGGAAGACTGTAAAGATGAACTCGTAAAAGGTAGAGATATATGGGGGATGGTTGAACTTGGCTATCGCCAACCAGACAGTTACGACATTGAATTTGAATACGAGGCAAAAAAATCAAAGGCAAAATCTTCAAAAGACGGAAAAATCAAACTGATTTCCTTTAAGAATTTTTGCCCATATCAAATAGATGTCGAGCAATATAAAGAAGCCCGCAAGGAATTTACAACAGACGAATGGATAAATGTCTTATTAGGCGCAGTTGATTATAACGCTTCAGGTTATAATACCGAAGAAGAAAAATTAACTATGCTAACAAGACTGTTGCCGTTTGTAGAAAAGAGATTGAACTTAATCGAGCTTGCTCCTAAGGGTACCGGAAAATCATATCTGTTTGGCAATGTAAGCCGTTATGGATGGTTGTCAAGTGGCGGAATTATGAGCCGTGCAAAAATGTTCTATGATCAAAGCAAAAGGCGAGAAGGATTGATTGCCGGAAGTGATTTTGTTACGTTAGATGAGGTTCAGACGATATCTTTTACTGATACTGATGAAATGAGGGCTGCGTTAAAGGGCTATTTGGAAAACGGCAATTTTACAGTAGGCGATTATAAGGGAATTGCTTATGCTGGAGTTATTCTGTGCGGAAACATCAGGAAAGAAATTATGGATGCAGACGGATATAGTAATATGTTTGTCGAGTTGCCCGAAGTATTCCATGAATCAGCATTGATTGAAAGATTTCACGGGTTTATCAAAGGATGGAACATTCCGAGAATGAATGATGACCTGAAAGTGTCCGGTTGGGCATTAAATTCTGAGTATTTCTGTTCAATCTTGCATGAACTTAGGGACGATATGTTGTATCGTTCTGTTGTTGATGAGCTTATCGTTGTTCCGGCTGGCGCTGATACAAGAGATACTGAGGCAGTGAAGCGTATAGCAACAGCATATCTAAAATTATTATTCCCGCATGTACAAAGCGCGAAAGATATTTCGCCGTATGATTTTAGAAGATATTGCCTTGATAGAGCAAAAAGGATGAGAGATACTATTCGTTATCAACTTGGACTCCTTGATGTTGAATATGCGGGAAAAGATATGCCCATGTTTACAGTAAACGAAGAAGGTTAAGTATGACAGAAAAAAGATGTTACGTGTGCGGTAAAGAGCCTTTGACAAAAGATGAGGTTGGCCTAACCAAAAAGCTAATAAATAAAAATGCAAAACAATTTTATTGCTTGGCTTGTCTTGCAGATGAATTAGAAGTGACGCAGGAAGAGTTGCTGGCCAAAGTTGAACAGTTCAAAGAAGAAGGTTGCACTTTATTTAAGTGAGGACATCATGGCGAGGATAATATATGCCGATAATGCGGCAACTACACAATTAAATAAAACAGCCATTGAAGTTATGAAACCGTTTTGGTTGTATGAATACGCTAATCCATCGCAGCCATATTCTTTTTCTCGGAAAGTAAAAAATGCTTTGAAGGAAGCGAGAAATACTATTGCGGAATGTATAAATGCATTGCCTAATGAAATTTATTTTACTTCCGGAGGAACAGAAAGTGATAATTGGGCAATTCAAGGAGCAGTTTTAGCTAACAGAGATAAAAAAACGATAATTACGTCTCAAATTGAACATCATGCTGTTCTAAAAAGTTGTGAGTACATGAAAAACTTTGGGTGCAATGTCATTTATCTCCCCGTCAATTGCCTTGGAATACTAGAACCAAAAGTGCTTAGCAATGCCATTACTTCAGATGTTAACTTGGTAAGCATAATGTTGGTTAACAATGAAATAGGTGCTCGACAGGATATAAAAAAGCTTGCAAAAATTGCGCATGATAGAGGCGCCCTCTTTCATACAGATGCAGTACAAGCAGTGGGGCATATCAAAGTTGATGTGAAAGATTTGGGTGTGGATTTAATGTCGGCCTCTGCACATAAATTTGGAGGCCCTAAGGGTGTAGGATTTTTGTATGTGAAAAATGGAATCAATATTCATCCTTTTATGAAAGGGGGGGCACAAGAGTTTAATTTCCGCGCTGGGACAGAAAATGTTCCTGCTATAGTTGGGATGGCCACAGCGTTGCAGCAAAGTGTTTTACAAAGAGATTTAGGATATATAAATAACTTAGAAAACATTATTGTGCATATTTTAAAAGGCAACGGGTTGACGGAAGGGATTGATTTTATAATAAATGGCAATGAGGAAAGTAGGGTTCCGGGTATTTTTTCGTTATCTTTTGCAGGAAAAAGCGGAGAAATGATTTTACACAGAATGGATTTGATGGGAATAATGATTTCTACCGGAGCGGCTTGTGACAGTGTTCATACGAAAATTTCACATGTTATTCGTGCGATAGGCGTGAAAGAAGATTTTGCGCAAGGTACAATTAGAATTTCCTTAGGCATGGATAATACCTTAGAAGAGGCTAAACAGATCGGGGATGCATTAGTAAAAATAATCGGTAAAAAAGGTGACTAAGATGTACGATTTTGTAAAGAGCAAACAAGAACTTAAAGAATTAAAAGAAGCCTGTGAAAGCATTATCAAAAATGTGCAAAATAGTTTCTTGAGAGATTATTTTACTTTTCAGTTCCATTTGATTGGCAGTGGAATGAACAATTTAATAACTCAAAATGGGGAAACTGGGGAGTATGATCTTGATTATAATTTCATTTTGCAGAAAGATAAGCAGAACCTATTCTCTAACCCCAAGAAAATAAAGGAACTTTTTATTAAAGCATTTAATGAAGTCAATCCTGATTTGGGGTTTAAGCCCGCGGAAAATAATACCTCGGTAATCACATCAAAATTGATCTTTGGAGGTAAATTGCATTTTTCATTTGATGTAGCGATTATGTGCGAAGGTTACAATGGAAATTACCTAAAATTAATTCACAGTAAATCAACTGGTGAGTATTATTGGAATGAATTGAAATCTTCTCGAAATTATCAATATAAGATTAAAGAATTGAAGCGAATAGGCGTATGGAATGATGTTAGAGAAGCTTATTTGTATAAGAAGAACACTTATTTATGCAGAGGAGAGGACCGTGCTTCTTTTTCAGTCTTATTGGAAGTAATTAACGAGTTTTGTATGCGTTACAAGGATGAACTGGACGTATGACGGCAGAAGAATTTTGGGATAAAATAGTAATATCCGAAGAAGAAAAAGAAGCTTCTAAATACTTTTTAGAGTATAGAGGTGTAGCTGAGCATGAAAATGTTAGAGTTTTTTTACAATCCCTGAAAGAGACCGCAGTCTCATATTCTGAAATTGCAACAGCGTTTCGTTATGACAAGCGTATAAGAAGAGTTATTTTTAAATATATAGGATTTCTTGAGGAATATCTAAGAGCATATATATCTAATACATACGGGGAGAATATAGGAAAATTTCAGCACACAAGGAAATTAAATGCCGCTTTTAATAAATTTGGTAACCTTTTTCTGGCATTAAGCGATTTAACTTTTGGTCAATTAATTAATCAGATAAAATTGTTGAGCGAAGAAGAAAAATATCGTATATTTTCTTATTTGGGAAAGGTCAATTTGTTTAATAATAGTAATCTAGATGCTCTGGTTGTTTTAAGAAATGAAGTATATCATAACCGCTTTCTTTTGGATAACAAAAGATTGTCCGTTTGTAAGTTAGGGGATAATAATAACTCGTTATGGATTAATTTAGTTAATTTGTCCAATCATCTTCCTGATAAACTACAATTAAATTTTTCAAGAGATATAAACAATAGTAAATTTTGTGATAAAATGCAGGAAAAATATCAGACTAAATGGGATTTGCCTGATAATTTGATTATATCAATTTAATTTATAATGTCGATCAAATTGATGTTTAATAGCATAAAAAAGCCGCAGTGAAGCGGCTTTTTCGTTTTATTGGATAGTGTAGGATTTTCCTTCTACCGTAATGCGGTTGCCTGCAATCTCCGGTTTGCCGCTTTTACAGGCACGTAAGATTACATGGACGGTATCTTGCTCTGCTTTCGGCATATCGCCTTCGTTGAATTTGTCTTCGCCTCCGACTTCTAGGATTTTGAAGCCTTTGGATACCATAAAGGACGAGAAGTGCCAGAGTTTTTCAAACAGTCCGTTTGAGTCCATAATAACTGAGAGATTTTCGGTTGGGTGATATGCTGTAATTCTGAAATAGTTTGCCATTATTTAATTCCTCCTATGCGGCAATTTGTTTGAGTGTTCTGTTGGCGTAAGGGAGCCATACTTTGTTGACATAATGCAGTACGTCACTGCTTGGTTTGTGGTCGTGTTCTCCGTAACATTGCAGGACTTTCTTTTGCGATATTGAGTATTCGACTGTAACGAACGGCGTATCGGGTTCTTGCTTGTTGCGGATAAAGAAAATGAGCGTTTCTTCACGGACGAATTTCTGGTCGTAACCCATTCTGCCTACGCAGCGATGCAAGGCTTCGCCTTCCCGAATCAGGTCTGCAGGACTTTTGGCGATAATACATACAAACGCGCTTCGTTTTGCGTGTTGCAAGGATAAGTATTTTTCCGCAACGGTGGCAAATTGAATATACAGCTCCTTGCGTTTTTCTTCATCTTCGATTGCTTTCTTTGTAGCATATTGGTCGATGCGGATATCGTGCCAGCGCTTGAAATCGTGGGGGAAACGGTTCTTATCTTCACTCATATCAAGTCCGAGATTTTGGCAGGCTTTCAGATAGTCGAGATAAGTGTTCGGGTTGGTCTGTTGTTTTAGCATATAATCGAAGAACCGTTCAAGGTCTTTGCCTTTGAACAGTTCTTTAATGGGAATAAGACTGCTGTCGTGGATTAGTCTGAGCTTCGCTTCCTTATATGACTGCAACTGTTCAAGCGATTTTTTCGTCCTATATGCCCGTACTATGACGTCGATATAGTAGTGTCTTCCTTGAAGCAAAGCTTTGTTGGAAATGAGCCATTTGCAGAAGGCTTTATCCGTTCCGCAACGCTTTAATATCGTTGTACTCATGGCAATGTTTGTAAAGCCGAGTTTCATCAGCATTTCGAGCTGTGGATATTGCCTATAAAGCCGTAAATACTTGAAAATATCATAGCCTTGATACAGTTTATACGCGCTGTATTTGAATTCCGGCAAGCGGTCTATAAAGTACGGATTGATAAGTTCGGCATACGGATCATAATACTTATCGTCTGCCCAGCACCAACCGCGTTCGTACCAGTTTTCGAATTTTTGCAAGCCTTCTTCGTACCAGCCGAAACGAAAGCCCATGCTTGCGCAGTAGCAGTATTCCATATCCTTTACGAAGCATTTTTCCGAGTTCAGTCCGTGAACGGCAACCTGTTTGCAGTACCATTTTTTGTAATGGTGCTTTACGGCAACGGTTACTTTGACAAGCTCGTTTTTCCAAGTGGTAAGATAGGCATAACAGCGAACGTGACCGTCTGGTGTAGGATAGTTTTTGTTATCCGCTTTTCGTATTTGGTTTAGTATGTATTTCGGAATAGGTCTGATGTCTGTAACTTTCATATTTCACCTCACAGTAAGTTTATCGCCGAAGATCGCATCGAGTTTGCATAGCGTCGTTTTATCGAAGGCGGAAGTGTCCAATCCGTCATCGGGTTCGTCGTCAAGGTCTTTCGGTTCTTCTATATCGCCGTCGAATTCGCGCATTTCTTCTTCCGTAAGCTCGTCGTAATCTTCTTCGGGTTCAGGGAGCAGCTTTACGTCGTCGGGTGTTTCGGCGACGGCTATTTTGTGTGTTTGGATTATTTTTCGGAGATAGTTGTCCGCTGCGTGATAAGGAAAACCAATCATCGGAACACGGCTGTCAAGTCCTACATCTCTGCCTGTAAGGGTTAATCCGAGTTCGTCGGAAAGAGTTACGGCATTGTCCCCGAAAACTTCGTAGAAGTCGCCCAAGCGGTACACGAGAATACAGTCCGAATATTTTTTCTGCAAGTCCTGATACCGTTGCCATATCGGGGAAACGGGCTTTCCCGGTTCTGCATCGGCTTTTTCTTCTTCGGCAATTTCGGCAAGAATTTCGTCGATTTCTTCCTGTGAAGGCTGTTCGTCCTCGTCGTCACCGTTTTCGTCTTTGACTTCGGGTTCGGGTGTTTCCGGTTCCATAAAGTCAAAGAGCGTCGGTTGACGCTGTTCCGGCTTCTTCGGCTCGACTTTTTTGACTTTGGCTGGCGTTGTTTTCGGAGCAGGTTTATACTCTGTACCGTCTGCGTTAAAGAGCGTGCCTTCGATGCTGTCTTCTTCGAAATAGTGAATAGCCCAGCCGTACACGACTTTATCTTCTACACATGCGGAATTTGCGCCTTTCGAGGCAAGTTTCCTTGCCTCGCTTGAAGCGTATTTCATAAAGCCGTCCAGCGTTTTTTTGTTGATAAAAGTCTTTCCGTCCTTTTCAAAAGGCGTGCCGTTGTTGATTTTCTCTGTAAGCGTTTCGCTTGCGTTTTTTTCAAGATACGCCTTTACGAGTTCTTGTTCTTTGCTTTTGGTTTCGAGATTCAATCGCATAGTTTTTCTCCTTCGATAAACGCTTCGGATGCAAGCATAATTCCCGTAGAAACGCCGCGTTTGTAAATCATGAGCATCAGTTCGTCGTAATGATCATCTATAAGCTCGATAAATTTTTCGAAAAGCTCATCGCTTTCTTTGGATAGAGTGGCTTTCAGTTTGTCGTAAAGGGCGAGTTCTTTTTTGCGCTTCTTTTCGGGAAGTACAATGTCTTTTGCATAGATATTTCCGTAATACAGTTCTTCAATGATTGATTTCATATTGCGCCTCCTTAAAACGGCATATCGTCCAGAAGTTCGGTGGCTTTTACTTCAAGTCTGTCGAGGGAGGCATAGTGATTGAAACCGCCCCTGTAATCGACTTCGTTTTTCGCCGTGCGAATGAGAATATGGTCGTACCATTCGTTGCTGAAATACCTGACGTCGCTGATGGATATGTAAACGCATTTGTTCTCCGCGCTTTTGATGAAAGCGGAAAAGCAATAATGGTTTCTTCCTACGTTGACGAGTTGCCAGTGATTTTCACGGCACATTGCTTTTAGGTAGTTGATATATTTAGTCTGAAAGGATTTGTAGTCTTCGCCGGTGTAACACCCCGAAGAAAATTCATAATTCAGATATTTTTTGAGTTCCGCCAATTTAGCCATAGTGTTAAACCTCCTGTAATTTAACATTCGAGCCAGAGTATGACATCCAGAGAATCTTTGAAATTCTGTTCGCCGATCAGTTCAAAAAACTGTTCGTATCTGTCGTCGTCCAATTCGTTGATGGAGCGGTAAAGCCGACCGTAAAATCCTTGCGAATTCATAAGGTCTACGACCGTTGCTGCGAAAATCATATGATTTTTATTGCCTTCTGCGGCAAGTTTTTGAATGTTAGTCATTGTTTATCCTCCCGTAAAGGTCGTCTGCGTAATAGGTACAGTTGAACCAATTAAAAAGGGCGTGACATTTCACGCCCTTGTAGTCAACGATGTAGTCGTTATCTCCGACTTTATCGATTATCGTTATTTCGTCCATTTCGCCGTTAAGAGAATGGATATGAGCTTGTGCTTTATACGGTTTCATATCACACCTCACGCAATTCTTTTAATTCCGCCACCGAAGCTCTGTACGGTAACGCTGCCGAATTCCGAGCACCAGTCGTCGTCCTTATTCCAGACGTAAGCAAAAGCCGTATGACAGTTGCCCTGACTGTACACGAGGGTATCCCATTCTTCGGGATAGTCGGTTACGATAAGGAAGTCGTAAAGTTCTCCGAATTCCGTGCATTCGTGCGTAACGGCGTAAACCTTGCACTTGTGCTTTTCTTCGATTGCTTTCATCTTTGCGTGAAGTTCAGGCTCTTGGTCGATCCAGAAACCTCCGAATTGTTCAAAGAAGCATACCTTATCTTTCTGCTCAAATCCGTTTATATACGGCTTGTAGATATCCATTTTCTTCATAATTTCGATTGCTTTTTCTTTTTTGGTAATAGTCGTTTTCATAGTCTTTTTCTCCTTATATGTAATTTTCGAGTTTTTCAAAGTTGTAACCGATGTTTCTGAGCGTTTCTTCGAAACCGAACCACGCCAGAAGGTTTTGATTGTAGTCGTACTGCGCCAGCGGATCTTCTTTGTCCCACTTGTCGCCGAACAGCTCGGAAGGAGCATAAAGTCCGGTACCGTCCATTGCGGCGTACAAAAGGTTGTTGATTTCTTCCTTGTACTGTTTGTAGAAGCGCACGGTGTCCGTGTAGTAGATAAGTTCTCCTACAACGCCGGACTGACATCCGTAATTGAGGACGTCTGTGAATATGTGTTTTTTGTCGTCATATTCACTCCAACGGTCTATGACATAATTGCAAACCCGCTTCAAGAGCGGGCTGTTGGAATTGCGTTTGAGTTCTTTGATGTTTGCAAGAGTAAGTTTCATTACGCCACCTCCTCGAAGTCGTCCAGATGGACGTGTTCAAACATGGCGCCGTATTCGAAATACAGTCTGCCGTTTTTATCTTTCAGAAGGTCATAAGTGATAACGCTTATTTTGCCTCTGTTGATAACGGCTATCTGGATTTCATTTTTGGCAACATCGATTCCTACGATGTTGAAAGTGATAAATTCTTCACCGTCATAGAGTTCGAATTCCGAGAGATAATACCTCTTGAATTCAGGAATTTGGGAAACTTTGTTTTCCATAGGATTTACCTCCAAATTTATTTTGCCTTTCGGCAGTAGCTGAGCAGCACCGATTAAGCATAGGTCTGTCTATTGGAAGTAAAGAAAACCAGAAGTCCAATGACCACGAAAAAATATTGAGTTGGGGTTGGTTAAATTTTATGGCAATAAAAAAGCCGAGAAGAATTTTCTTCCCGGCTTCTGAGTTAAAAATATTTGATTTTTAAGCGATATTTTTTCGCATTGACTTCTGCGAAATCTGTGCTACGATGGCTACCACGAAACGGCAAAATTTGGAGAAAATAAAATAGGCGGCATAAGCCGTCTATTTTGTGTAAAAACCGTGTTCATCTCTTTTCTGCGTCAAGTAGAAGTCAGACCATTGGGGAACATAAACTTCGGTATCGATTATGATACCGGCAACCCCCTTAATACAAAAATAACAGAGCCGCGGGTTCAAACGCGACTCTGTCTGGCGGAGAAGATGGGATTTGAACCCATGCATCACGTTTATTTGCGATCTACTCCCTTAGCAGGGGAGCCCCTTGAGCCACTTGGGTACTTCTCCAATTGTGCTGCCGAACGAAGTCGGCTTGATTATGATAACACAAAAATCGGAAATAGTCAAAGCCTTTTTGGCAACAAGAAACGAAAAATTTTGGTTTGTTTTTGCTGCGGCGGCAAGGTTAGAGGATTTTAAAATATTTTTGCGTTTTTTGACAACTACCGTCACATCGACATGAATTTTGTAATATTATGAAAAAAATGGTCGATATGAAGCGGCAAAAAGAAATAAAAATAAAATTCGAGTGTTTGAAAAATTGACAATCGGTTTGATTGTTGATAAAATAAATAAAACTTTTAAAACTTCGGGGGATTTGCAAATGTTCAATAATAAATATTTTATTTTTATTTCCTCTTGATTGCGCAGGCTTTCGCCTGCGTTTTTTCTTTATTCTGTTTCACGAAAGATAAAATATTTGAAAAATATTCAGCCAAGCGACTGTACGTCGCTTAAAATAAACCAAATAAAAAAGGAGAGAGAAGAAATGAAAAAGAAAAAGGCATTGATGATTGTTTTGGCGGTGTTGCTGCTGGGGCTTGCGGGGCTTGTGCTGTCGGGGTGCGACGGTGACAGAGAGCTTGCCGCGCCCACGAGGCTTGAAATCACAAACGACGTGTTGACTTGGGAAGCGATAGAGGGAGCTGACGGCTACACGGTGGAAATCAACGGAGAGGAGTACAAAACACAAAACAACAGTCTGGATTTGTTTGAAATCACAAACAAATACGGCACGTATGAGATAAGGGTAGCCGCCGACAGCGTGACGGAGGGCGTGTTAAGCTCCGACTGGTCGGAGCAAACAAGCCTGACTCTGACCATACCCGACTGGTTCGGATTTTTGCCGACCGACGACGGAAAGGGTTGGGAAACGGCAGTTATCGACGCGACCAAAGCGCAAGGCAAGCTGATTATCCCGAGTTTTATCAACGGCAAAGCCGTCGTCAGGGCAAAAGGTTTCAACAATTGCACAGGTCTCACGGGCGTCATCTTTCCCGACACGGTGGAGTACATATCGGGATTTGGAAATTGTCAAAATCTCACGCGCGTGCGCTGGTCGGCGGGACTCAAAGAAATAATCGGAAACTCTTTTGACGGTACGGCATTGGAGTCCATTGTTCTGCCCGAGGGGGTGGAAATGATGGGAAACGCTTTTGGAAATTGCACCCGGCTCAAAAGCGTGAGTCTGCCCTCTACGCTTACAAAAATAGGAAACTACGTTGGAACGCCGCCTTTTAGCGGCTGTCACAACCTTGAAAGCATAGAGATAGCGGCGGGCAACGAGGTTTACGCAAGCGACGGCAACTGTATAATGCGCAAGGCGGACAACACGCTTGTGTTAGGCTTAAAAGCGAGCAAAATCCCGTCTTACACCGAGCACATAGGGAGCCACGCTTTTCGTGACTCGGGCGCGGAAAGCATAGCTTTGCCCGAGGGCGTGACTTCGATAGGAGACCATGCTTTTTACGACAACGACCGTTTGAAGGAAATAACTTTGCCGCAAAGTCTCACAAGCATAGGCGAGTCTGTTTTTTTCCGGTGCACCGCGCTTGGCAAAATAGCAATCCCCGACGGCGTGACCGAGTTGCCTTACAGACTTTTTTTCTTTTGCACGGAGCTTAAAGAGGTTGCTCTTGGCGCAAAGACAGAAAAAATCGGCGAGGACGTTTTTCATATGTGCGGCAAGCTCGAAAGGATAACAATCTCCGAAAGCAATGCGCATTTCAAAAGCGCAGCCGACGGCAGATTTTTGCTGAATAAAACGGGCGATACGCTTGTTTTGGGTTGCCAAGACGGAGCAATCCCCGACGGCGTGAAAAAAATAGGGGAAAGAGCGTTTGAGGGCAGAACGGGTTTGAAAGAAATAGATTTCAACGAAGTCGAGGAAATAGGAGAATATGCTTTTGCCATGTGCGCGGGGCTTGACAGGCTTAAACTCACGTCTGCTGTCAGGACAATAGGGGACGGCGCGTTTCAAAACTGCATAGGTCTGTCCACCGTCAGAATACCCGACGGAGTGCAGTCAATCGGCAGCTTCGCGTTTGTATGCAAGTCAGGTAAAATGGTCGGCAAGGGAAGGATGAATTTCAAAATGGCTCCGCTCGTGCTGGTTGTACCCGAGAGCGTGGAACAGTTTTTTATTGACAGCAACTATACCGTTTACACCGATTATTCGTCACTTCCGACGGGTTGGAGCGTAGATTACGGCAGCGTTGCGGTGTGGGGGTGCGAGCTTGGTTATGACGACGACGGCTTGCCCTACGTCCTGTCCGCTCCCAATACTTTCAGCGGAGACGGTATGCCTGATTTGGGGTATACGGCGATTGAGGGAGACGGATATTTAATGCACGGGCGCGACAGCTTCCGTTTTGCGGGTTGGGCAACGGAACCGAATGGAGAGGCGGAGTTTTCATCGTTTGAAAAGAGCGTTGAGTTCGAGCCATTCGGGGAAGCGGAGAAGGAGAATTATTATTTGTACAAAAAGACGTTTTACTTTTCCGCCTCCATGACGGAAGAGCAGTGCAAAGAGGCAGCCCTTTCGGGGGCGGAGAGGCTTTACGCCGTGTGGGAAAAAATTTAAATTCAAGCCGAAAGGCTGAAAATATATTATTTAAAAAGGAGATACCAAAATGAACAAGAACACAAACAAAATTAAAACATTGGCTTTGACGCTTGCCCTTTGTCTGGCATTGGTCTGCTTTGCGCCCGCCGTGTCGGCAGATGCGTTTGAATCTGAGCCGACATACGAACATATGTATTATTTCAGCGATTACTATGATGCGGAACGGATTTTCAATCAGGTCTTTGTTGACGAGTTGGAATATGTGGAAAATTTCCATTTGGAACAGATAGACGTTTCCAACATTGTTAATTATCTCGACAATTTTTCCTGCACCGTAGAGGACGACTCCTTGGTTGTTTTTGAACTGAGGAACATGCTGACAGATTACGGCGTGCGGTTGAAAGATATTTTTGAAGACATGTATTCAAAAAATTGCAGGATAATGTTCATCAACGGAATGGAAGAAGTCAGAATGCTTGATTGGAATATGAACTTGTATGATTGTCCGTATACCGAATTTCTCGACTATGTGGATATACATATAAATCTGGACATTTTCACTGTATTTGTCGATACGATTCTGGAAAAAGCCGAGACAGACGGGCAAATCTCGAATACCACGTTCATCTTGGACGGCACGCTGGTATATAGAGATTTATTGGAAAACTTCTATTTTCCTGATTATATAAACGACTGGTATTGGGAAGCAAACTACGGTATAGTACAATGTTGGTTTCTCGACTATTATCTGCTGCCGTATTTTTATATGCGCTATGCGGAAATAGACGAATTTATGGCGAAAGATAATTTGGGAGAACTGTTGACTGAATACGGGATTAAAATTATCTGTCACACAGGCGGCAACAATTACTACGATTTGCTGAACGATATTGAAATATCCTTGTACGACAGAGATTTTTCCGACTACATTTACAATGAGCAGGTTTTTGCAATAGGCACTTCCTGGCAAGACGAGTACTTTGTTAACGAATGGCTGTATTCTTTGAGAACGTATCAGGAAACCTCGTATGAATTTTTCCCCATATATTTTTATAACGAAAATAACTTTGATTTATGGATTTCGGAGGACGAATATTTCCGTACTGCTTCGGGAACGGAATATTTTATGGAAAATATTTTCCCCGATATTGCGCTTGCGTTTGCTTCGGGCGACGACCTGAGCGTTTACGACAACTGGGACGGCAGGTGTGTTGTCACGCACAAACCCATATATGCGGGCGAAAACGGTTGGCTCAATATGTATATGAGAGTATTGCCGTATTGCTCGGAAAAACGCGATTGGCTGGAATATTTCGGACACTGAAAAACAGACCAAAAATAAAGGAGAGAAGAAATGAAAAAGAAAAAGGCATTGATGATTGTTTTGGCGGTGTTGCTGCTGGGGCTTGCGGGGCTTGTGCTGTCGGGGTGCGACGGTGACAGAGAGCTTGCCGCGCCCACGAGGCTTGAAATCACAAACGACGTGTTGACTTGGGAAGCGATAGAGGGAGCTGACGGCTACACGGTGGAAATCAACGGAGAGGAGTACAAAACACAAAACAACAGTCTGGATTTGTTTGAAATCACAAACAAATACGGCACGTATGAGATAAGGGTAGCCGCCGACAGCGTGACGGAGGGCGTGTTAAGCTCCGACTGGTCGGAGCAAACAAGCCTGACTCTGACCATGCCCGACTGGTTCGGTTTTTTGCCGACAGACGACGGAAAGGGCTGGGAAGCGGTAGTTATCGACGCGACCAAGGCGCAAGGCAAGGTCATAATCCCCGCTTATGCCCAAGACAAGGCGGTCGTCGAGGTGAGCTTTAAGGGTTGCACAGGTCTCACGGGAGTTATATTTCCCGACACTGTGGAGTACATATCGGGATTTGAAAATTGTCAAAATCTCACGCGCGTGCGCTGGTCGGCAGGGCTTAAAAAGATAAAATTAGGCGCTTTTGACGGTACGGCATTGGAGACGCTTGTTCTGCCCGAGGGGGTGGAAATACTTGAAAACGCTTTTAAAAATTGCACCGAGCTTAAAAGCGTGAGTCTGCCCTCTACGCTTACAAAAATAGGAAACTCTTACGGAGTGCCGCCTTTTAGCGGCTGTCACAGCCTTGAAAGCATAGAAATAGCGGAGGGCAACGAGGTTTACGCAAGCGACGGCAACTGTATCATGCGCAAGGCGGACAACACGCTTGTGTTAGGCTTAAAAGCGAGCAAAATCCCGTCTTACACCGAGCACATAGGGAGCCACGCTTTTCGTGACTCGGGCGCGGAAAGCATAGCTTTGCCCGAGGGCGTGACTTCGATAGGAGACTATGCTTTTGCCCACAACGACCGTTTGAAGGAAATAACTTTGCCGCAAAGTCTCACAAGCATAGGCTGGTACGCTTTTTCCGATTGCTTTGCGCTTGGCAAAATAGCAATCCCCGACGGCGTGACCGAATTGCCTTACGGACTTTTTGCCTGGTGCACGGAGCTTAAAGAGGTTGCTCTTGGCGCAAAGACCGAAAAAATCGACACGAGCGTTTTCAGGCTGTGCGGCAAGCTCGAAAGGATAACAATATCCGAAAGCAATGCACATTTCAAAAGCGCAGCCGACGGCAGATTTTTGCTGAATAAAACGGGCGATACGCTTGTTTTGGGTTGCCAAGACGGAGCAATCCCCGACGGCGTGAAAAAAATAGGGGAAAGAGCGTTTGAGGGCAGAACGGGTTTGAAAGAAATAGATTTCAACGAAGTCGAGGAAATAGGAGAATATGCTTTTGCCATGTGCGCGGGGCTTGACAGGCTTAAACTCACGTCTGCTGTCAGGACAATAGGGGACGGCGCGTTTCAAAACTGCATAGGTCTGTCCACCGTCAGAATACCCGACGGAGTGCAGTCAATCGGCAGCGCCGCGTTTTTATGCATGACACAAAAAATAGCTTTGAGGGAGAGTTCGATGGCAACAATGGATGGCATACTAAGAAAAACTCCGCTCGTGTTGGTTGTGCCCGAGAGCGTGGAGCAGTTTTCGATTGGCGGCAGCTATACCGTATATACGGCATATTCTTCACTTCCGACGGGTTGGAGCGTATATCCCGGCAGCGTTGCGGTGTGGGGGTGCGAGCTTGGTTATGACGACGACGGCTTGCCCTACGTCCTGTCCGCTCCCAATACTTTCAGCGGAGACGGTATGCCCGATTTGTGGTATACGGCGATTGAGGGAGACGGATATTTAATGCACGGGCGCGACGGCTTCCGTTTTGCGGGCTGGGCAACGGAACCGAATGGAGAGGCGGCGTTCCTCTCGTTTGAAAAGAGCTTTGAGTTCGAGCCGTTTGGCGCAAATGAGGAAGAAAAATTTTATTTGTACAAAAAGACGTTTTACTTTTCCGTCTCCATGACGGAAGAGCAGTGCAAGGAGGCAGCCCTTTCGGGGGCGGAGAGGCTTTACGCCGTGTGGGAAAAAATTTAAATTCAAGCCGAAAGGCTGAAAATATTTTATTTAAAAAGGAGATACAAAAATGAAGAACACAAGAAAAATGAGAACGTTGGCTTTGACGCTTGCGCTTTGTCTGGCATTGGTCTGCCTTGCGCCCGCCGCGCTTGTTTGCGCCTCGACCGATTTAGAACCGCCCGAGCCGTTGGTTTATGAAAACATTTATTATTTCAGCGATTATGACTGTGCAAGCAATTTTTACAATCAGGTTTTGCTGAACATACAGGGCGTGAGCAGCGTTCATTTCGAGCAAATTGAGTTTGAAGGACTTAATACGCTGCAAAATATGTACAGCTTAGGCGTTTTTAACAACGTGGAAGACTCGCTGGTGATAATGGAGCTGAGAAGTATGAGTCAAGAAAATTATGCTTTGCTTGAAGACGTTTTTGACGTCCTGAAAACCAACGGATGCAAAATTATGTTTCTCAACGGCGTGGAGGAGGTCAAAATGCTGCCTATGTGGCAGAGCGACTTTTACTCGACGTTCTCCAACAGATTTTTGAGATACGTGGACATTCACGTAAATCTGGATATTTTCAGCGTATTTATCGATACCATATTCGAGATGTACGAGGATGACAAAAGTATGGACAGCGTTACGATTCTGCTTGACGGCAGCTTTTTGTGGAGCGAATTGTCGTATTACGGCTTTCCGTGGTACATAGAAGGTTGGGAATACAGGGCTAATGCCAACGATTATTACGCCGGAGATACCTTTGACTATCATATACTGAGATATTTCCGTTATTATATGCAGGAAGCAGGCGGGTATAATTCGTTGTTAAAATTTATGGAAGATAATAATATAAAAATTTTCTGTTATGAAAAAAACGATTATGACGATTATTATATGAATCTGCTTACGGGAGAAATTTATCACACGGACGGACGGGACAGCTATGAACTTGACGAAGCGGCGGCAAACGAGTTTGTTTTTGCAATCGGAACGTCGTTCAGGGGAGAAGATTACGTTGACGAGTGGATGAATTCTTTGCTCGAATACATGGAAAGGGAGGCATGGTATTTTCCCGTTTATTTCTACAACGGCAATGATTTGACAGTGGACAACGCTCCGTCCGAATTTTATGAAATTCACGGCACAAACTATTTTGAGTTTAACATTTTGCCCGACATAATCCGCGCCCTTGCCTGCGACGCGGACATGAGCGTTTACGACAACTGGGCGGGTCGGTGTGAGGTTACGCACAAGCCCATTTATGAGGGCGAAGGCGGCTGGCTCAATATGTATATGAGATTTTTGCCTATTTTGCCGATTTAAAAGGGCGGCGCAGTGAAGTGTAGGCGCGCATTTGAATTTTCAAACAGAAAAGGAGAGAAAAATGAAAAAGAAAAAGGCATTGGTGATTGTTTTGGCGGTGTTGCTTCTGGGGCTTGCGGGGCTTGTGCTGTCGGGGTGCGACGGCGACAGGGAGCTTGCCGCTCCTACGGGGCTTGAAATCACAAACGACGTGTTGACTTGGAAGGCTGTGGAGGGCGCTGACGGCTACACGGTGGAAGTCAACGGAGAGGAGTACAAAACACAAAACAACAGTCTGGATTTGTTTGAAATCACAAACAAATACGGCACGTATGAGATAAGGGTAGCCGCCGACAGCGTGACGGAGGGCGTGTTAAGCTCCGACTGGTCGGAGCAAACAAGCCTGACTCTGACCATGCCCGACTGGCTTCAGGTTTATCAGACGGCGGACGAAAAGGGTTTCGAGCTTTGCGTCGTTGACAAGACCAAAGCGCAAGGCAAGCTGATTGTTCCGAGTTTTATCAACGGCAAAGCCGTCGTGGGAATCAAGGCAAACGGTTTTTACGAGTGCGCGGGTCTCACGGGGCTTATACTCCCCGACACGGTGGAGTACATAGACGTAAACGCTTTTGAGGGCTGCGAGAAACTCACGCGCGTGCGCTGGTCGGCGGGGTTGAGAAAAATAAACTCAGGAGCCTTTGACCGTACGGGATTGGAGACGCTTGTTCTGCCCGAGGGCGTGACCTTTTTGGGAGCAAACGCGTTCGGTCATGCAAAACTGAAATCGGTAAGTCTCCCGTCCACTGTCGCCAAAATGACGGCTACAAACGAAAAATCGGATGCCAATCCGTTTGCTTTTTGCGAAAATCTTGAAGAAATTTACGTTGCCGAGGGCAACAAGGCTTACAAAAGCGACGGCAACTGCGTCATGCGCAGGGAGGACAACACGCTTGTCGTAGGCTGCAAAGCGAGCAAAATCCCGTCTTACACCGAGCACATAGGGCGCTTCGCCTTTCAAGGCGCCGCGCTTGAAAGCGTAGCTTTGCCCGAGGGCGTGACTTCGATAGAAGACTATGCTTTTGCCCACAACGACCGTTTGAAGGAAATAACTCTGCCGCAAAGTCTGACAAGCATAGGCAAGTATGCTTTTTTATGGTGCGCCGCGCTTGAAAGCATAGCTTTGCCCGACGGCGTGACAAGTGTAGGCAACAATGCTTTTTCCACCTGCATCTCGTTGAAAGAGCTTGCTTTGGGCGCGGAGCTTTTGAATGCGGGTTGCGGATTGACGGAGTTTTGCGTCGCTCTTGAAAAAATAACCGTGTCCGAAAACAACGAATCTTTTTCCGACGAGGGCAACTGTCTGACGCGAAAAGCGGACAACACGGTGATTGCGGGGTGCGCTTCGAGCAAGATTCCCGCAGGCACGGAGCAAATAGGCGAATACGCCTTTTGCGGGCAGACGCAGCTTGGCGCAATAGATTTTCCCGACGGGTTGAAAAATATAGGACACTATGCGTTTTCCTGCACGGGACTGAAAGAACTCAAACTGCCGCGAGGATTGCAAAGAATCGGCGTCTCCGCTTTTGCAAACTGCATAGAACTCGAATACGTGCAAATCCCCGACAGCGTGACTGATGTCGGGTCAAAAGCTTTTGTATGCGAACAGGAAATCGGAATATATTATGATTGCACAAGTATGACTGCCGTCATAACCGACAGTTTGACGGAGTTGAAAGAAGAGACTTTTATATCCTTATGCACAATATACACTTCGCATACGGCTATGCCCGACGGGTGGAAGAACGCTTTGCTTGTTGACGGTTTTCGACAAGCTCCAAAAGTCGTTTGGGGGTGCGAGCTTGCGCTTGACGAAGACGGTTTGCCTTACGTTGTGTCTGCGCCGTTAAATTTACATGAGGTAACAGCTCATTATCTGGCGACAAGCATAACGGGATACGCGCCTGAGCGGAACGGTTGGGTTTTCAAGGGCTGGGCGACGGAGCCTCAAGGTGAAGCGGAGTTTGTTCCTCAAAAAACCGAGCTTGAATTCAATCCTGTTTTGCCTGAGCGTCTGGATTTTCGGCTTTCGACTGCTATGCTCGACGTAAGGGTTTTGCTGTATTTTTACCACAAGACGTATGAAAAACAAATAAATTCGATTGGGCAGGAACAGCGGGAACAGCTTTACGAATCGGGTACTGAGAGGCTTTACGCCGTGTGGGAAAAAATTTAAATTCAAGCCGAAAGGCTGAAAATATATTATTTAAAAAGGAGAAACAAAAATGAAAAAGAACACAAGAAAAACGAGAACGTTGGCTTTGACGCTTGCCCTTTGTCTGGCATTGGTCTGTTTTGCGCCCGCCGCGCTTGTTTGCGCCTCGACCGATTTAGAACCGCCCGAGGTCTTTCCGTATGAACAAGTCTATTATTTCAGCGACGGTTATATTGGGGAGGTGGACGCAAATTTCGCAACAATCTCATCCGAATTGACGGTGAGGTATCTAAATGTGCCTTACCTGCATAAGTGTCCTTACAGCCTGACGGAATCGGATTATTCGCCTTATAGATTTGAGGTTGAGGAAAACTCCGTCGTCATTTTTGAAAAGACGACGTGGGGAAAAAGATACAACGCGCTCATCGAGACGAATGATACCCTTAGCGACCTGTTTTCATCCTGGCGGAGCGACGGCTGCAAGGTGATTTTCGTAAACGGCGTGGAGGAAGCAAGACTGCTGGGGCTTGACCTCGACTACGACACGTCGCCTTACACCGAGTTTCTGCAATATGTAGACATACATATAAACACGGATATGTTCACGCTTTTTGTCGATACGATTTTAAGAATCCATTTCGACTACGGACCGATAAACAATTTTTTGTTCGTGCTTGACGAATCTTTCGGAAAGGATTGGTTAGAATTCATATACAGTTGGATTTTTGAGGATTATATTTTTAAATATATGATAATGACCGACGGGAGGCGGATAGAAGAATTAGGACTGTTCGATTATTTGGAATATAACAATATCAATTTCCTGTTTTACGACGGAAGCTCGCTCGATTCCCTTTATGAGGCAACGGAATTTTGGAATGAATCCAATATGTGCGCGATAGGCACAAACAGATTGGGCAACGCATACGCCGAACAGTGGCTGTACGACATGATCGAATTGCGCGAAATGAAGAACGATAACTTTGCAATCTATGAGTATCTGTATTCCTATTGGCGCCATGGCGTTTTGGAGTATTACGACATTGTCAAAATGGCTTGGAGCGTAAAATTGTATTCTCTCGACGAGTTCTGGGACATATTTGACGCTGTGGGATTTGAAGAAGATTTGACGGTGTTTGACAACTGGTACGGCAGGAGCGAAGTGATTACTTACAAGCCCTTTGTGGGAGAAGGCGGCTGGATGGGGATTGCTCCGAGCCATTACCTGTTGCTTGACGACGAGTGGGAGTATATGTATTTCTGACGCGACTTAAAAACCCCCGCCCGCTTTTACGCGGGCGGGGGTTTTTCCATATTGAAAATTCCGTTAAACCTACATAAGCAGCAAAAACAGCTGACCTACGCCTATACCGATAAAGTTGCCGATTGCAAGCCCCAAAGTGGCGCAGATTATGCCGGGGGCTATCAAATCGTTTCGTTTTGCCGCGTTTGCCACGGGCGTTATGAACGGAGGTCCGTAAACTCCCGCCGTGCTGGTGATAAGCGCGGTGTCGGAATCTATTTTGAAAATTTTGCACAAAATCAGGTGGAGCAATATGCCGCCGATTTGCAGGCAGGCGAACAAAAGCAGCACGGGGAGAAGCTCGCTCACCAGTTTGCTCATGTCCATGCTCATGCTCAGAGCGAGCGAAAAGCTGAGGATTAGATACTGTCCCACCTGATAGGAGCCTTTTGTCTCTCTTACGGGCTTGACAAAGGAAAAAGCTATGCCGAGCACCGACACCGTTACGAGAATAAACAGGCTGCCCGCGAGACTTCCGTTTACGAGAAGCTCGAGTCCTACGCCTACGCCGAAGCAGGCGACGGCAAGCGCCACAACTCCGACAAGCCGCCAAATGCTTTTTTTATTGCGCTCGACAACGGAAAAGTCGTATTCGTTGGCGACGGAAAGCAGGCGCTTGTCGTCGGGAGAAATTTCCCCGTTTGCGTCCTGCCGCGCGCTCCCGTCGCTTGAAACGTCCGAGTTTTCCGTCGCGGTTTCGACCGACACTTTGTTTTCCGTTGTGTTTTCGTCCGACGCTTTTTGTTTTTTGCGTTTTTTGCCGTCCAAAACAAAGGAGTAAACGGGCTTTGCCGCCGTCAGGAGAAAGAGGAAATACAAGCCTCCCACAAACAAATCCGCCGTGTTTGCCAAAACAATCGCCTCGTGTCCCGTGCCGAGCATTGCGCTGCCTATTGCAAGCAGGTTGGGAGTGCCGCCTATGTAGAGACCGATGCTCATGGCGGTCAGTCCCGCCGCGTCGGGAAGGAAGTTTTTGGTAATCAGAAAAGCCGCAGTCGCAACGACGACGGCGCTCACGCACACAAGCCCGAAGGAAACTGCCGTCTTTTTGGCGAGTCTTTTCAAGGATTTCATTTCAAAGCCGAAAAGCACGAGCGGGATAGCTATGCACACAAGCACGGAGGCGACGGTTTCCACGAGAGATTTGTCGTAATTTAGCCCCGAAAGAGAAAACGCAAAGCCCAAAACGTAGCAAAGCGCAACCGCGCCTACGATTTTAAAAAATTTGACTTTGCGCGTCAATAGTATCATCAGGCAGGGCAGACCGAAAACCGCAAGCAGCGCGACGACGGTAAGAATAAGGTTTGGCTGCGCCGCGTCAGTTGCAAATAAAAGAAAGTCAGCGTTCATAAGCACCCCCCCCCGTTTTCATGTAATATATTCTGTAAACCTTGAACAGCTCGCCGCCGGCGGTTTTGAGAGCTTCTATCGGGTGCGTATTGTTTTCCATCATGGTGCCGGCTTCAATCAGACGAATGCCTTTTTTTCTTGCCGACGCCAAAAGCTCGGTGTAGAGCGATACGTTTACGCCTTTACCCTGAAAATCGGGGACAACGAATTGGAGCATTGCGCGCACGGCGTCTATTTTTTTGCGGGCTTTGATAAATTTGAGCAGGGAGGGCAAGGTGGTTTTGCCCTTCATTGCCTTGAAAACCTGAAAATAATCGGGTATTGCCATGACCGCGCCGACAGGTCTGCCCGCGTTTGTGCGCGCAATCAGGATAAAGTCGGGGTCGAGAAAATTTTTCCATTGACTTACTATGTGCCTGATTTCGTCGACGGAAGGCGCGTCCTGATAAATAATCTCCGTCGCCGCCTCCGCCATGATTTGCTGCACGTCCTTTATGTCTCTGTCGATTTGTGACGGGTTCATTTTGTCCACGCGATAGCCGTAGCGTTTTTTAGCGTATTCCGAAACGCGCGTGTGACGCTCGATTTGTTTTTCGTTCGGCTCCATTTTGAACGTCAGAGTGTCGAAATGCTTTTCAAAGCCGAAGTTTTCAAGCAGCTCGGGATAGTATTCGGGGTTGTAGGAGGTGAAAATGACGGGCTGAAATTCAAATCCCTTGACGAGTATGCCTCTGCGGTTGTCGGGGTCGAAGGGCCAATAGGCGCCTTCCACATACTCTACGCCCATTGCCGCAAGCCTGCGGTTCATTTCCGCAAACAAAGCGTTTGCCGCCTCCTGAGAGTTTACGCACTCGAACAGAAAGAAATAGCCGCAGCGCGCCTTGTCGGGCAGCTGTTTGTTTACTCCTACGGTAAAAAGGATTCGTCCTTGCGGAGCGCCGTCCCCGCCGAATACCATGAGCGCGGTGTAGCTCTTTTCTTTGAGCACCAATGTTTCCAAAGTTTTGGTAAGGTCTTTTTTCATGAACGGCACGTAGTTGGCGTCGCCTTTGTAAATGCTGTCCGCAAAAGCGACGAAGCGTTTTATGCCTTTTTTGTCGTTTATTGTTTTTACTTGCATGAGTTCCTTGCCGCGCAATCCGCGTATTATAAAAAATTATAGCATTTTTTTGAGGGGGTGGCAACCGCTTAAACCGACAAACAGTCCGATTCAGGCGAAATTTTGCAAAATTTTTTCTACAAAAAGCGCAAAAACCGCACGGAACGGTCAAATACTTGCAAAAACCCGACGTATGGTTTAGAATAAAATCAAGGTAAAACCAAATGCTTGTACAACTGAAAAATCTCACAAAATCCTTCGGCTCGCAAACCGTTCTGGACAAAATAAACCTTACCGTCAACGAAAAGGACAGGTTGGGTATTGTGGGCGTCAACGGGGCGGGCAAGACGACGCTTTTCAACATAATTGCGGGCGCGCTGGAAGCGGAGGCTTACGAAAACGCGACCGACGCCGTTTACGTCAGAAAGGGGCTGAAAATCGGATATTTGAGACAGGTCGAGGCTGTGGAGTCGCAAAACACTCTGTACGGCGAAATTCGGCGCAGCTTTGCGGAAATCGACCGCATTGCCGCGCAGCTCGAAGCGCTTACCGAAAAAATTTCCTGCGCAAAGCCCGACAGCGCGGAATACGCGGGCTTGGCGGAAAAGTTTGACAAGCTGTCTTCTTATTATCAAAGCATAGGAGGCTACGACACCGAGTTCAAAATCAGGCGCGTGCTCAACGGCATGGGCTTTTCCGACAAGTCTCCCGACATGAAAGCGGGGGAGCTGAGCGGAGGAGAAAAAACGCGTTTCGCCTTAGCCAAGCTTTTGTGCGAGGAGCCCGACCTGCTGCTGCTTGACGAGCCGACAAACCATCTGGATTTTGAAACGCGCGCTTGGCTGGAAGAATATCTTTTTTCCTTCAAGGGCGCAATACTCGCCGTGTCACACGACAGATTTTTTCTCGATAAGATTGCCGACGGGATATGCGAATTGGACAACGGCAAATTAAAACGCTACAAGGGCAATTACACCGAGTTTTACGCACATAAAAAAGAGGAAACAAAGAGCGCGTTAAAGGAATACGAAAAACAGCGTGCGCAGCTTGCCAAAATGGAGGAGTTCGTGCGGAAAAATCTGGCGGCGTCGGCAAGCGTCAACAGCGTCGGCTCCCGGGTAAAGGCGTTGGAAAAAGCCGAGCGGTTGGAAAAGCCCTTGGAGGAGCCGCGCGACGTAAGGTTTGAGTTCGGCTTTGACGCGCAGCCCGTCAAGGAAGCGCTTAGCGTCAAGAATCTGTCGGTATCCGTCGGCGGCAAAAAATTGTTTGAAAACGTGGATTTAACACTTTTTCGCGGCGAAAAACTGGCAATCGTGGGCGCAAACGGAGTGGGAAAAACGTCCTTTATCAAAGCCTTGACGGGGGAAATTCCCTTTTCCGGCAGAGTAAACTGGGGCGCGGGAGTTAAGACGGGCTATTTCGAGCAGGAGTGCAGAAATCTTGTTTTGTCCAACACCGTTTACGACGAGGTTTGCAGACATTTTTCCCTGCTTACGCCTTATGACGTGCGCAGCCTGCTCGCGCGGGCGCTTATTTTCGGCGACGACGTGGAAAAGCGCGTGGGGGAGCTGTCGGGAGCAAACCGCAGCAAGGTGGCGCTGGCGATTCTTATGCGCAAGCGTCCCAACGTCCTTGTCATGGACGAGCCTACCAACCACCTCGACTACAAGGCTATGGAGGGGCTGGACAAAGCGCTGTCCGACTTTGACGGCACGCTGCTTCTGGTTTCCCACGACAGGTTTTTGCTGAACCGCGTGCCGACAAGGCTCGCCGAGCTTACGCCCGACGGCTTTCGGTTTTTTTCGTCTCTCGACGCCTATACCGCCAAAGCCGCTCAAAAGGCGGTTGTTTTTGAAAAACAGCGGAGCGCGCGTTCCGAGTCCTCCTACAAGGCGGACAAAAAGCAGGGGCGCGTGCTGCGCGCCGAAAAGAACAAGCTGGAAAGGGAGCTGACGGCAAAGGAAAAGGAGGCGGAAGCTCTTGCCGCGCTGCTGTCCTCTTCGCAAGCGATGTCGGACTACAAATTTTACAACGAAACGGCTAAAAAGCTCCAAGAGGTTCAGGCGGAGTGCGACGCTCTTTTGGAAAAGTGGATGCTTTGCGAGGGCGACTGACGGCGTTTTTGTTGACAAAAATCAAGACGGAGTTTAAAATCGAATTATGGAAAGGTTAAAAAAGAGACAGGCAAAAGTCCTGACGGCGGCCGTTGTCATGAGTGTTTTGTTCGTCGTCGGCATACCTGCGATTATATTGGGAGCAACAAACGAAATCTGGGCGCTCATGATTTTGGGAATCGTCTTCACCGTCGCGGGTTTTTACGGAATGCCTCTTGTCTGGGTTTCTTACGCCTCGGGGTTTTCTCTGCTCCGCGTCGTCGAGCTTGTGGAAAGGGACAACGTATATTCCGTCGAGGAAATAGCAAGTCAGACGAATTGCAGCAAACGGGACGTTTTGCAAAAAATCCGCAAGGCTCTTGAAAAAAGATATATCGAGGGTTATTTGCTCGTGGACGACAGTCGGCTGAAACTAAACGAAAACGTGCGGCAGAAACGCGCGAGAATGACGGTAAAATGTCACAACTGCGGCGCGGCGGTGGAAATAAGCGAGGCGGACGCAAATTGCCCTTATTGCGGAACGGTTGTTACCAGAAAAAGCTGATTCGGAGGTTTTTTATGAAAGATTGCATATTCTGTAAAATTGTCGAGGGAGAAATCCCTTCTTACAAAATTTACGAGGACGAGCATACGTATGCTTTTCTGGATATTGCGGGCGACGTGTGGGGACATACGCTTGTCGTCCCCAAAAAGCACTGCGCAAATACTCTTGACTGCGACGACGAAACGCTGTGCGCCGTTATACTCGCCGCAAAAAAAATCGCCGCGCATTTCGTGGAAAACTGCGGCTTTGACGGAGTGGATATTTTGAACGCAAACAACGAGGCGGCGCAGCAGTCGGTTTTTCATCTGCATTATCACGTGTTCCCCCGCAAAAAGAATGACGGTATAGATATTTGGGGCTTTCAGGAAAAGCATGAGTTTGATTTTGCCGCCGCGAGAGAAAAGCTCAAAATGTAAAGGTCGGAAATTAAATTTTAAACAGATTGCGCTTGCGTCTGCGTCGGATGAGTTTTTTTTTCAAAAGAATAGACAAAATCGGCGCAGTGTGTTAGTATAATTAAAAAATATATGAGCTGCCACCGGGTAGCAATGCGATTTAAGCATTCGTCGGCACATCGTTAGGTCTTGGAAGATGTGCTTGCGGGTGCTTTTTTTGTTGCAGGAGGTAAAAATGAAAAAACTCGGAAAGAAAGGTTCTTATTTTTCAAAAGGGGAGCTTGCGCTCTGGTTTGCTTCGGTTATTCTGATAATTGCGTCCTTCGTCGTTTTCGACCGTAAAAATTTTTTGACGCTCGCAGCGTCGCTTGTGGGCGTTACTTCTCTTGTGTTTAACGCAAAGGGCAATCCGACAGGGCAGCTTTTGATGATTGTATTCAGCGTTCTTTACGGTATAATTTCATGGGAAAAGGCTTATTACGGAGAAATGCTGACTTATCTCGGCATGACTGCGCCTATGGCTGTGTTTGCGCTTGTTTCCTGGATAAAAAATCCTTACGACGGAAACAAAGCCGAAGTTAAGGTGAACAGATTGAAGGGGAGGGAATATGCGCTTATGTTTCTCGTGTCCGCGGCGGTAACGGCAGGTTTTTATTTCGTTTTAAAATATTTTAATACCGCGAATCTGATACCGAGTACCGTTTCCGTGACGACGAGCTTTGTCGCAGTCTATCTGACTGCAAGAAGAAGCGAGTTTTATGCTCTCGGATACGCCGCAAACGACGTCGTACTGATAATTTTATGGGCGCTCGCCGCAAAAACGGATTTGAGCTGCATATCTGTCGTCGCTTGTTTTTCCGCCTTTCTTTTCAACGATATGTACGGATATTTCAATTGGAGAAAAATGAAGCTGAGACAGTCGTCGAGGGAGAACGGAAAAAATAAAATGTCCGAAAAAAGCCCGCAATTTGAAAACGAATGAATTTTAAAAAACAGGCAGGGCAAAAGCCCTGCCTGTTTCGAGATTTTTTAAGTCGGGCGGTTAAGCCAAAACGGTGACCTTGCCGCAGATTATCACACAGATAATATCGATAATCCAGAAAATTGCGGCTCCGACGAAAATCCATACGATACCCATAATTATTTTCAGTACGCTTCCGCTTGCCACGCCCGAGCAAATACGATAAATACCGTAAATTATGCCGTCGAGCACAGGAAGAGCGAAAATAAGTCTGAGTATCTAGGGGAGCTTGTCGATTGCCGCGCAATAACCGCTTTTAGACTTTGCCATAATTGTTACCTCCGAAAAATTGCGTCGACGGTACCTTCCGCCGCGTGTTTTATTATATTTATTATACTACTTTAATGGACGTACAAGGTTGAAAATGTTTTGACGATTGCGTGAAAAAAGAACGGCTCCGCAAGGGAGCCGTATTTCTCGGATTTTTCAGTAAATAAAATTTATTGGGCGTCCGTAGCGACTTCGGCGGGAGCCTCCTGATTTTTCGCGTAAAAATCGGGGCGCATGAGTCTGACAAGACGGGGGAAGTTTTTGGTTGCAACAAGAACTGCCAACACTACCATGGTTATAATCATATCGGGCACCAAGTAGACAAGGTTGTATACCAGTGAATAGACAGCGGCAGAGTCAGCAGGAAAGCCTTCGGTTATTATACCCATTTGGAAGTAAATAAGTCCCGAAAAGAAGTGTACTATAAATCTTATTACGTAAGTCGCCGCCGTGCCTGCGAAAATGCTTGTATTTTCTTTTTTGAAAACCAGCCTTGCCAATCCCATTAAAAATATGGGGGCAAACGCCAGCAAATAGTCAAGAACGAAAGTTAACGGAGTAAGCATATACGGTGATTGTATGAATTGAAGAACTCCGAAAATCAGTCCTGCAACCAACCCTCTGACAGGTCCGTAGACATAGGCGTAAATGAGAATGGGCACAAAGCTCGCGAGTGTGATTGAACCGCCGTTGGTAACAGGCGAAACTTTAATAAAGGACAAAACAAACGCGCTTGCTATACTGATAGCGGCATAAACAATGGCTTTTGTGTCCATTTTCTTGTAGGTAAGACAAATTACCAACATGATTATTGCAAGCGCCGCAATGGCTGCGATTGCGATAATGCTTACAAGCTCGGTGGTCTCTTCGCTTATTGCTTCCGCAAAAGCCAAAAATTTGAGAAGTGACATGGATTTTTTCCTCCGAAAGTATTTTTTCGCAACAATAGAGGCTCTGAGCTTGACACGCAGAACCTCGAAAAATCCGAAAAAATATTTTTCCTACGCAAGTATTACCTTACAGGTTCGACGGGTATAATCTCAGCCGTTAAAAGCACCCCGATTGTATAAAACTTTTTTGAAAAGCTTAAAGCCCTTTCGTTGCTTAAAAAGTCTACCAAAAATTTTAAAAACTGTCAAATAAAACAACAAATTTCGCGTAAAATGTGTTACAATAAAACTCAACCCGAAAGGGAGAGGCTTATGAACGATTTTTTTGCCTATGTGAACAGACTGAAATATATCGAGCGCTGGGGGCTTATGCGCCGCACGGAAAGCGAAAATCTGTGGGAGCACAGCTTTCAGACGGCGGTGCTTGCCCATTGTCTCGCTCTTATTGCAAAAAACGAGCTGGGCAAAAAAGCCGATGAAAACCGCGTGGCGGCGAGAGCCTTGTTTCACGACGTAACCGAAGCGCTGACGGGAGATTTGCCTACGCCTGTAAAGTATTACGACGAGGACATACGTCAGGCGTACAAGCGCATAGAGGAGGGCGCGAGGCAAAAGCTGCTCAACTCTCTGCCCGACGCTTACGCCCGGTGTTACGCGCCGCTTCTCGACGAGCGCTGCCGCGAGGAGGACGAAATCTGCCGTTACGAAAAAAAGCTGGTCAAATACGCCGACAAATTGTCTGCGTACCTCAAATGCAAAACGGAGCTTAATCTCGGCAACGGAGAATTCAAAAAGGCGCTTTCCGCAATCGAAAACGAGCTTGACGCTTTCGACAGCGACGAAATAAGGTTTTTTCTCGAAAATTTCGCGCCGTCCTTCGAGCTGACGTTAGACGAGCTGGAATGAAGCGGTTGAAGTTTGAAAACGTGTCGGTGCGCTATCATTACGACGAATTCGACGCGCTTGCCGATTTGTCCTTCGAGGTAAACGAGGGGGAAACCGTTTCCGTCATGCTCGGAGCTCAGGGAGGCAAAACGACGGCGGCAAAGCTGATTATGGGGCTTTTAAGACCGACCTGCGGCAAAATCACGGCCGACGGCGCGCCGCTCGAAGAAACGCTCCCCAAGGCTCGAAAAATCGCCTACTTCTGTTTTCCGCCGCTGGCTTTCAAGACAACCGTAGGCAAAAACGTGTCGCGCGTTTTAAGACTCGACGGTTTTGGAAAAACTGAAAGCAGCTTAAAAGCCGCGCAGGCGCTCAAACGCTTCGGGCTGGAGGGGCTTGCCCGCAAAAAAGCCGCCTCTCTCGACGAGGAGGGCTTGCTGAAACTTTCTCTTGCGCGCGCGTGGGCAAAGAAAGCGGAGTTTTTTATTGTTGACGGCCCGACGAATGAAATTTTCGTCGACAAAATAACGGCTCTTGCCGCGGAGCTTGGCGCTTCGACGCTTTTGCTGTGCGACTCGCCTGTTTCGGCGAGGGGAAGAATTTTGGATTTTTTGCCGAAATTTAATTTAACGGAGGAATTCGATGAACCAATTTGATTTTTACGACGACGAGCTTAAAAAGAAAGAGGAAGAGGAGGCAAGACTGCGCAATGCCCAACAGCCGCCTTACGGAGCGGGCGGAGGCTATTACGCTTCCGGGCAGGTCCCCGACGGCAACGGCGCGCCGTATTACACCGACGGCGGCGACGGAAACATGAACAACGGCTTCGGCGGAGGATATTATACCGCGCCGCCCGTACCGCCGCAGCGCTCCAAAAGCAAAAAAGCTCTTTGGATAACTTTGGGTTGCATATTGCTTGTGGTTATCTTTTTCGTGGGCTACGTTGTGGGACACGACGTGGTAAGGTCGGACATATCCATACTCCAAACCGTGCTTGACACCGTGGAGGAAAGCTCTCTTTATTACGACAGCTCCAATTGGGAAGCAATCAAAAGGCAGATGATTGTCAACGGCGGCACCGCAATGCTGCAAACCATCGACGGCTACGGGTTTCTGCTTTCTCCCGCGGAGTATTATACGCTGCTCAATCCTACCGCGACGGACACCGCTTCTTACGGCATGAGCTACGTCAAAATCGACGTGGGACTTTACGTGCATTACGTCGAACACGGCAGCGGCGCTTATCTTTCCGGCTTGCAGTCGGGCGACCTGATTATTGCGGCAACGCCCTTAAACGGGAAAAAATACGATATGCGCACGTCTACCGACGCGGAAATAAGTCAGGCGTTTTCCGGAGGCTGGAACTCCGCCTGTACGGTGGATGTAATACGCAATCTCTACACAGTCAGCCTCGGCGACACGGTGAGCGTCACTCAGATTTCAATGAAAAAGGTGGAGTACGGCGGTCAGTTCGTGGAATATTATTTCGGGCGCGGAAACACCAATCTGCCCAACGAAATGGTGGAAGCTCTCGGACTTGACGCGCTTGATACCGCAACGACGGGATATATCCGCATCAATTCCTTTGAAAACGCCTCGTATTACGACGGTTCGAGATATGTGGAAACGGACGCGGCTTCCGAGTTCGGGGCGGCGATGGGCAAATTCCGCACCGCTTACGGCGGACAGGGCAAGCTGGTGCTCGACCTTGTGGGCAATCCGGGCGGAAACGTGGAATATGCGGAGGATATAGCAGGCTATCTCTGTTACGACAAGCAGAATTTCTCCAACAATTCAAACCTTTTGGTCACAACTTTAAAAAGCCGCACGGGGACGCTTGCGACCTACTCCACGCCGTCGGTATACGCCAATTATTTCGACGTCAATGCGGAGGAGCCGCAGATTGTCGTGCTTACTGACGGAATGAGCGCAAGCGCGAGCGAGCTGCTTTTGGGCGCCATGCTGGACTACGGCACCGCCGTGCACGTCGGAACGACTACTTACGGCAAGGGAATAGCCCAGACGATTATGCCTTTGGAGTATTACGAAACTCTTCGCTTTGGTGACGGAAGCACTATGAGATATCCTTACGGAATATATTTCACGGCAGCGATGTTCTATACTCCGAAAAACGTGAACAAGCACGGAGCGGGCTTTACTCCTTCGGAGGAAAACAGAATTTCCGACGTCGCGGACATGGTGGAAAGAGCGGCGGAATTGCTTGAATAAAATTTTTAATCCGGTCTCAGACAGACCGGATTTTTTTGTGAGGCGAAAAAATTTTTTCCGTTCTGTCTCGGGCATGAGCGTTTTTTCGGAAAAAATCAGCCGTGAACATATGCGTATATGCGCATACGTGGCAAAACGGGGTAAAAGCTCTCATATATGAGCAGTTGAGCATATGTGGAAAAAATTTTTGCCGCAAGTATACAATCCGATTCTTTTGTCAATGCTTTTTACAGCGGAAACGCAATAAAAAAGGAGGAAATAGCCGCATGAAATTCAATCCCGGCGAAACCGCCCCCAAAACGGGCACTTACAACGTAGTGGACTCCAACGGCAAGGTGATGAATACCGCCGAAGTCAAAAAGGGACAGACGCTGCCTCCCACACAGAGCAGCAAATGGCACTACGAAATCGACTGAGTTCGATGAAAAAAAGACGGTTCGCCGTCTTTTTTCATTATTCCCCGTTTATTGTTGCATTTTTTTCCGTTTAAAGCTATAATATTTCAAAACGGGAAGCAAATGGAAGAGGATACCAAAAAACAGCCTGACGGCAGCTTTAAATATTACAGATTCAATCGTTTTTACGCTTTGATTGTCGTAGCCGCCATTCTTGCGGCGTTGATTCTTTTCGTCCTTCTTGCGCTCTGCGTTTCGCCTCAGAGGTCGCCTCTTGCGGACTACGAATGGAGCGCTTCGGACAAATACGACGCGGAGCTTTATCCGACGCTGACGGTTGCGCCCGACGGTCGGTTCAAAATCATGCAGGTTTCGGATTTGCATATTTTAAGCGGAGGCGCGTTGGACAGAAAGTCGCTGGATTTTGTCGGCCGCGCGATAGACGCCGCCAAACCCGACCTCCTTGTCGTGACGGGCGACCTGTCGCTTGCCGCGGACAACGCTTACGCCTTTTCGGTGTGGAACGATTTTGTTTCGGAAAAGGGCGTAAAATGGGCATTCGTTTTCGGCAACCACGATTCCACGGGATACGCCGACAAAACGAGACTTTGCAAGCTGCTGGGAGATTTTTCGGGCTGTCTTTTCAGGCAGGGGCCGACCAATCTCGCAGACGGGCGTTACGATTATATGCTGGGCAACTATCAGATTCTGCTTGCCGACGCCGACGGACAAACCTTGTTTTCGCTAATCTTTATGGACAGCGGGGAAAAGGGGAAAAAGGGAGACGGCAGGCACGCGACCTTTACCGATTCGCAGGTCGCCTGGTACGAGTGGCTTGTAAACGGAACAAACGCCGAAGCGGGAAAGACGGTGAAAAGCATGGCTTTTTTCCACATTCCTTTGCCGCAGTATGCGCTGGCGGCAGACGCCGCGGGGCGGGACAGCGTCGAAGGGCTTGAGGAAAGCATTTACGTAGGCAAACGCGATTCGGGCCTGTTTGACAGCATGAAGAGGCTGGGAAGCACGGTTGCGACCTTTTGCGGTCACGACCACGAAAACACCTTCGCCCTCGATTATGAAGGATTGAAGCTTTGCTACGGCGGAAGCGCGGGTTACACGACGCACGGAAGGGCGAAGTTCAAATGCGTGCGTATAGTCGAGCTGGATGTGTTTGAAGAGCGGTTTACTACGGAAATTCTTTTCGAGAAGGAGCTTGACTGACCTTTCTTTTCCTGCGGCTTCCCTTGTATATCGGAGGAAACCGCAAATGTCTGAGATAGAAGTAAAAAATCTTACCTTCGGTTATCCCGACGGCTTTGAAAACGTCTTTGAAAACGCGAGTTTCAGACTGGACACAAATTGGCGTCTCGGTCTTGTCGGCAGAAACGGAAAGGGAAAAACAACTTTGCTTAAATTGCTGCGCGGAGAATACGAGTTCGACGGAACGATATTTTCCGACGCGGAGTTTTTCTATTTTCCTTTTCAAACGGACGGTTTGGGCGAAAGCGGAATGGAAATTTTGAGAGGACTTTGTCCGGAAGCCGCCGATTGGGAAATCGTCAGAGAAATCAATCTCATAGGGCTTGACGTCCGAATTGCGGGGCGGAGTTTTTCCGCGCTGTCGGAGGGAGAAAGAACAAGACTCATGCTTGTCGCGCTGTTTCTTAAACGGGACGGCTTTGCGCTAATCGACGAACCGACAAATCATCTGGATATGGCTTCGCGGCAGGCTTTGGCTGAGTATCTGTGCAAAAAGAAAGGGTTTATTCTGGTTTCGCACGACAGAAGTCTGCTTGACGGCTGCGTCGACCATATCATGTCCTTAAACAGGGCGGGGATTGAAATAAGGAAAGGCAATTTTTCCGAGTGGGAGCGGGACAAGGAGGAGCGCGACAAGTCGGAGACGGAAAGGAACAGTCGTTTAAAAAAGGACATAGAGAGGTTAAAAGACGCCGCCGGGCAGGTGGCGCGTTGGTCGGACAAAACGGAAAGCTCAAAAAAAGGGAAAAACGCGGGAGGCTTGAAGCCCGACAGGGGGTATGTGGGACACAAGGCCGCGAAAATGATGAAACGCTCCAAGGTTATCGAGCAGAGGTATTTAAAGGCGGCGGAAGAAAAAAGCTCGCTGTTGAAAAACGTGGAGGAAAACGAAAGTCTCAAAATCTTTACGCAGGATTTTCCAAAACGTATGTTGGCGGAGTTTAAGGACTGCTCGCTGTTTTACGGAGAGCGCAAGATTTGCGACCCGTTGAATTTCGCGGTGGAGAGGGGGGACAGAATCGCTTTGTGCGGAAAAAACGGCAGCGGAAAGTCCTCCGTTTTAAAGCTTTTGTGCGGACAGGAAATCGGGTATACGGGAAGCGTTTATGTCGCGCAGGGGCTGAAAATTTCGTATTTGCCGCAAAACACCGACTTGCTTAAAGGAAGTCTGCGGGATTTCGCCGCGAAAAGAGGAGCGGACGAATCCCTGTTCAAAGCCGTGCTGCGCAAGCTTGGCTTTGAAAGGTCGGATTTTGATAAGGATATATCCGATTTTTCGGCGGGGCAAAAGAAAAAAACGGCGTTGGCGGTATGTCTGTGCGAAACGGCGCATTTGCTTGTCTTGGACGAGCCATTGAACTACGTTGACGTTTTGAGCCGCATTCAGATTGAAAGGGCGATTTTAGATTGCCAGCCAACCGTGATTTTTGTGGAGCACGACAAGGCGTTTGCCGACAACGTAGCAACCAAAAGGATATTTCTTGATTAAAAAAACGCGCCGCGTTGAAAGCGGCGCTTGTTTTTTATTTCAGTCTTGCTTTAAGGTCGTCAAGCTCTTTTTTGAGGGCTTCGGGAAGTCTGTCGAATTTGGCGTAATGCTCTTCAATCAGCTCGGTTTCTTTTCTCCACTGCTCCCTGTCTATTTCAAGAAGCTCGTTGAGGCTGTCCGTCGACAGATCGAGACCTTCGAGGTTGATGTCCTGAGGGCGGGGGACGTAGCCTATGGGCGTGTCGTCCGCCGGCGCGTTGTCCTCGCAGCGGTCGATAATCCAATCCAGAACTCTCAGATTGTCGCCGAAGCCGGGCCACAGGAATTTTCCGTCTTCGTCGGTGCGGAACCAGTTTACATTGAAGATTTTGGGAGCGTCCTTTATTTTGCCCATTTCAAGCCAATGCGCGAAATAGTCTCCCATATTGTAGCCGCAAAAAGGCAGCATCGCCATGGGGTCGCGGCGCAGAACGCCTACCGCGCCCGTTGCCGCCGCGGTGGTTTCGCTCGCCATAACGCTGCCCATGAATACGCCGTGCTCCCAGCTCTTGGACTGATAGACCAAAGGTACGGTTTTGGCGCGCCTGCCGCCGAAAACAATGGCGGAAATTTTTACTCCCTCGGGCTCCTCGAATTTGTCGGAAAGGCAGGGGCAGTTTTTTGCGGGCGCGGTGAAGCGGCTGTTGGGATGCGCGCCCTTTACGCCGCTGTCCTTGTTCCAGGGCTGTCCTTTCCAATCGAGAGCGTTTTCAGGAGCTTCTCCGAGACCCTCCCACCAGACGGTGTTGTCGTCGAGATTCTGCACGACGTTGGTGAAAATGGTGTCGCGCGAGGTGGAGGCGAGAGCGTTGGGATTGGATTTTGCGTTTGTACCCGGCGCAACGCCGAAAAAGCCGTTTTCGGGATTGACGGCGTACAGTCCTCCGTTTTTGCCCGGTCTGAGCCATGCGATGTCGTCTCCGACGGTGGTAATTTTGTAGCCCTTGCGCATATAGCCCTCGGGAGGAATCAGCATTGCGAGGTTGGTTTTGCCGCAGGCGGAGGGGAAAGCCGCGCATATGTATCGGGTTTTGCCGTCGGGCTTGGTGAGTCCGAGTATGAGCATATGCTCCGCCATCCAGCCCTCGTCCCTTGCCTGACAGGAGGCTATTCTCAATGCAAAGCATTTTTTGCCGAGCAGCACGTTTCCGCCGTAGCCGCTGTTGACCGACCAGATGGCGTTGTCCTGAGGGAAGTGGCAGATGTACCGTTTTTCCTCGTCAAGCTGCGCGGTGCTGTGCAGTCCTTCCACGAAATCGCCGTTTTCGCCCAGAGCGTCAAGCACCTCGCTGCCGACGCGCGTCATGATGTTCATGGAAAATACCACGTAAAGGCTGTCCGTGATTTCTATGCCTGTTTTTGCGAAGGGACTGCCGACCTTGCCCATGGAGTAGGGGATAACGTACATTGTGCGTCCCTTCATGCAGCCGTCGAAAATACCTTCAAGCAGAGAATACGCCTTGTCGGGCGCCATCCAATTGTTGGTGGGACCTGCGTCCTCGCGTTTGTCGCAGCAAATAAACGTCCTGCCCTCGACGCGGGCGACGTCGTTGACTGCGGAGCGGTGGAGGAAGCAATTCGGCAGCTTCTGTTCGTTCAACGGTATCATTTCGCCTGTGGAAACCGCCTGCTTTAAAAGCGAGTCGTAAAGCTCTTTGCTGCCGTCGATAAGGACGACCTTTTCGGGCTTGCACAGCTTTTCGGCGCGGCGTATGAAACGGTTAAGCTTTTGGTTTTTAAGGTAATTCATGAGCGATAACCTCTAAATATTTATTTATTAGATTTTAACCTTTTTATCAAAATTAGTCAACGCGAAAAGGACAAAACAAAAAAATAATTTCTTTTGGAAGCAAAATTTTAGCTTATAACAAAAAAACGCGCCGCTTTGCGGCGCGCATGGATATCCTTATTCGTCTTCGTCGAGTTCGTCGTCCTCGTCGTCGTCAATGTCGTCGTCGTCATACTCGAACTTGTCGTCAAACTTGAAGTCGTCCTCGAAATCGTCCTTGTATTCTTCCGTTTCCTCCTCGGCTTCCTCTTCGTCGTCGGCAAACTCCTCGTCCTGAAGCTCCTCGAGAGGAATTTCGACGATGTCTTTTTCCAACGGGTCGTCGTCGATAAATTCCACCCAGCTGTCGTCGTTTTCCAACGGGTCCTTGTTTTCCATCGCTCTGAGACAGCTGTCGCACATTTCTTCTTCTATCGGAATGTAATTTCTTTTGCAGACAGGGCAAAGCTTTGTTTCCTCTTCGAGGTCGAAGTCGTCGTCGAGGAGTATGTCTTTGGGCATAAGCCCCAACTCGGCTTTGCATATATCGCACATTTCCTGCCTGCTGTCGATATAATTTAAATCGCAGCGGGGGCATTTAATGTAAGTAATTTTGCTCATAAACCTAAAAAACCTCTGTTCTCGGATTTGCCTGCATATTATATATTCAATTATCCGAATTGTAAACTGTTTAAGGCGAATTTTTTTCAAAAAAAATATACGGAGTATCGGAGGCAACCGACGGCGGCGCAAAAGAGTGTAAAAACGTCGTTTTTGGGCACAATTCTGAAACAAAACTCTTTTTTCGCATATACTACATATAGAGGTGAAAAATTGCGAAAAGTAACGACGGACATCAACATTGCGAAAAAAAGAGTGGATATGTTAAAGGGCAAGGATTTGCTTGTGAGGTACAACAAGGGGCGCAACAAAATCAGTTATTTCAAGGGCAGAATAACGGAGGCGCACAGAAACGTGTTTGTAATCATGGTTTTCGACGAGATATTCGACAGGCTGAGCTGTTCCTACTCCGACCTTTTGTGCGGGGACGTGGCGTTTAAGGAAATCAAAAGTTAAATTCAAAAAACAGTTCTTAAAAGGTTTTTTGCAGCGTATTATATCATTGACAACAAATCGCAATGATTTACAGGGGGCAAAAATTATGCTGGAAAAGACCATGGGCAATTTTACATCAAACCGTTTCGTAACGCTGGACAAATCTCAGCTCATCATCAACGCGCTGCTTGCCGCAAAGGACGACGTAAAGGAAATTCTCAGCGTGGACGTGGAGCCGCAGGTGACTTCTTTCGAGCCGCTTAACGGAGAGGCTCTCGTATCCGGCAGGGTGAACGTCAAGGTTCTTACCAAAGACGCGGAGGGCGCGCTCAACAGCCTCAATTACAACGCCGATTTTTCGGACAGATACAAAAACGAGCTTATCGAGCCAAACAGCTCTCTTACATTTGAAGCGGACGTGGTTGACGCAAACGCCGCCGTCGAAAACGGAGCGATAAAGGTGGAAATAGTAGCCGACTTGAACGGAACCCTTGCTGAAACGGCTCAGAACTCCTGTCTGTCCCGCGCCGAGGGTATATACGTCAAGGAGGACGTAATCACGGTTGGCAGAGTTGCTGCGACTCTTGCGGACAATTTTACCGTTTCGGGAGAGGCGGAGGTCAAATACGGCATAGAAAAGGTGCTGCTCGCGCAAAGCGACGTGTGTCTTGCGCATGCGGAAGCTCGCGACAATGTTTTGACTCTCGAAGGGGATTGCGCGCTTGTTTTGACTTACATAGCCGTCGGCGGCGGACTCAAAAGTCAGCTGATAAAAATACCGTTCAGGGAGGAAGTGAACGCCGAAGGCTTTTCGGGCGAGGGAGAAATAAACGTCTTCTGCCGCGTCAGAAATACGAGAATACATCTCGACGTGCTGGAAGACGCCGAAAACAATATATTTACGGCGGAAATCAATATTGCGGTGCGGGCGCAAAACATCGTGGAGGAGGACGAGGACGTAATCTGCGACGCCTATTCCGCCACGCACGAGCTTGAACTGTCGTTCTGCCGTGTTGCAAGCACTGTTTCTTATGGCATGACCGCCGCGACGTTTAATTCGGCGGGAGAAATATCCGTGCCGGGCGACGCCGAAATCACAGGCTTCTGCGGACTCAAAGCCGCCGTGACAAGCGTCAGACCTCTCGACGGCAAACTTACGCTTGAAGGCGTGCTCACCGGAACGCTGCTTGCTTCCGGCGGGGGCGACGCGGCTTATCCGTTTGCGGTGCCCTTCGTGCACACCGTAGAAAACGACGATATAACGGAAAATCTTGTCGTCAGGGCGGACGCGGCGGTAACCGAGTTTGAATACCGTCAGGGCAGAAACGTCAGCATGAATTTCACTGTCTGCGTTTCGGCGAATTTGTATCGCAACATAGAAGAAAACTGCGTAGCCGACGCGGTAGAGGGAGAGGAGCTTTCCGAAACCATGGGGGCAATAGAGGTGTGCATAGCAAAGGCGGGCGAAACGCTTTGGCAGATAGCAAAGAGTCTGCGCATGAGCAAGGAGGACATCATGGCAGCCAATCCCGAGCTTGTGACTCCTTTGGAAAAGGACGAAAAATTAGTCGTTTATCATTGTATTGCAAAAGACTGAGTACAGCGGGCGCATTTTGCGTCCGTTTTCTTTGTTGCATATTTTTGCGGGAGATGCTAAAATTACGTTATGTTGAAATCCCTCAGACTTAAAGCGTATGCCAAGCTCAATCCGTCTCTTTATGTAGGGGCGCGCCGCTTTGACGGCTTTCATCCGTTGGAGAGCGCCGCCGTCACCGTAGACGTTGCGGATATAGTCACGGTAAGCCAAACGGACAGCGGCAGGATAGAGAGCGATTACTGCGGGGGCGTTTTTATTCCCGAGCAAACGGACAGCGCGGTACGCGCCGCCCGTATGTTTTTTCAGACTGCATCCGTACCCTTTACGGGGCTGAAAATAAAAACGGAAAAGCATATCGGGCTTATGGCGGGTATGGGCGGCTCTTCCGCCGACGCGGCGGCTGTTCTCACGGCGCTCGGACTGTTTTACGGCTGTGAAAAAAGCATAACGGACGAGGCGGCGCGCAGGACCGGCTCGGATATCTGCTTTTTAATGAAAGGCGGAGCCGCGCTCATGTCGGGCAAGGGAGACGATTTGACCGAGTTTTGCTGCTCCCCAAACGTCTGCTTCGTCGTAGTCCGATGCGGCAGAGGGTTGTCGACGAAAGACGTGTTTTCCGAGTTTGACAGGTCGGTTTACGTCAAGTGGGACATGACTCGGGCAAAACGCAAATGCCTCGATATGCTGGGACTTATGGAAAACGGAGATGCCGACGGCATAAACGGAACTGCGTATAATTCTTTGTTTAAACCCGCCGCCGCGCTGTGCCGCGAGTTGGAGGAGACGGCGCGGAGAGCCGAGTCGCTCGGAGCGCCGCTGATTATGACGGGCAGCGGCAGCGCCATGTTTTGCGCGTTTGAAAGTAACGAGCGTGCCGCGAGCGTTGCGGACGCTTTCAACAGCGCGGGACTGAGCGCCTTTGTGTGCAGACCTACGCGGTGCGGCGTTGAAGTAGTCGATTAAATCCCGTTCAATCGATTTTCGACATAATACTGCTTTTTCCTTTAAAAAATTTTTTCTTTAAAGGCGTAAACCTCGCTTTTTGCGGCAATACTCTGCACAAGCGAGGTTTTAAAATGAAAAAAATAGTTTTTGCCATTCTTGCAATCGTAGTCATAGCGGCGCTTATTCTCGTGCTTCCCGTTTCAAAGGAAAATTCGCGCAAAACGGAAAGCTACCTGCGGATACATATAAGGGCAAACTCCAATTCCGACGCGGATCAGGAACTCAAATACAAGGTCAAGCAGGCGGTTGTGGATTTTATGACTCCTCTTTTGGTCAACGCCGACACAAAGGAACGCGCGGTAGCAATCGTCAGAAGCAATTTCGACGGAATCGAGCGTACCGCCGACGCGGTAATAAAAGCCAACGGCTTTGACTATGCCAGCAGGGCGTCGATAAAAAGAGAGGATTTCCCCACCCGCAGCTACGGCGAATTTACTCTCGAAAGCGGCGTGTACGACGCTCTGATACTCGAACTCGGTTCGGGAAAGGGCGACAATTGGTGGTGCGTCGTTTATCCGCCGCTGTGCTTTGTAAACGGCTCGGACAACGGCTCGGACGGAATAGTCTATCGCTCTCTTTTAAAAGAAATAATAGAAAAATTCAAGTCGAAGGGCGATTGATACATAAAAACGGCGTTTTTCCTAAAACTAAAAGCAAAAATTCTTTTTGTTACAAGGAGGAAAAACGTGAACAACCAAAGGTTTAAGACTGTTTGCATTATGCTGGCTCTCGTCCTTCTGGTCTCGTGCGTGGCGTTGTTTTTAATAAGCACGACTGCGGACGCGGCGGTAATCAAGCAGGGCAGCAGCGGCGAAACGGTCAGGAAAATACAGACCAAGCTGAAAAACTGGGGCTATTATACCGGCTCGGTTGACGGTATTTTCGGTTCCAAAACGCTTGCCGCAGTCAAGTATTTTCAGCGCAAAAACGGACTTGTGGTGGACGGCATAGTGGGAACAAAGACAGCCGCCGCCATGGGCATCAGTCTTTCGTCGTCCTCGGGCGGAACGGGCAGCGGCACGACAAGCAACAGCAATCTCTATCTGCTCGCCTGCTGCATTTACGGCGAGGCGCGCGGCGAAAGCTATACAGGCAAAGTCGCCATTGCGGCAGTCGTCCTCAACAGAGTAAAAAGCAGCAGTTTCCCCAACACAATCAGCGGGGTGATATATCAGCCCGGCGCTTTTACCGCCGTTTCCGACGGTCAAATCAATCTGGGCACCAACGACGAATGTATCAGAGCCGCGCAGGACGCGCTTAACGGCTGGGACCCCACATACGGATGTATTTATTATTACAATCCCCAAACGGCGACCAACCAATGGATAAGGTCGCGTCCCATTGTCGTGACAATCGGAAAACACGTGTTCTGCACCTGACGGGAGGGGAAATATGAGAGAAAATTTAAAACGTAGACTGGACACTATACAAAAAAACATCTGGCTCACCTTTTTGGGTGTGGTTGCGGCTCTTGCCATTGCGCTGTCGGTGTTCTATTTCTTTAAAATGCGCGACATGCGTTTAAAGCGGGTAGCCAACGACGACGTATACAAGCAACAGCTTGAAAACCACTATCAGATGTCGCTTTTCAGACTGTGCGACAGCACCAAAAACGCGGACGCCAATCTTTCCAAGCTGGCGGTATCAAATTCGCCCGCCGTGCAGCAGGAGCTGCTGCTCAAAATTCAGAGCGAAGCGGACACCGCGCTGAGCGATATTTCGGCGTTGCCTCTTGAATCCGAATTGTCTGGCAAAGCAAGCAGATTTTTCAATCAGTTATCCGACTACTGCTCGGTCACGGCAAAGGAAATTTCTTCGGGCAAGGCTTTGACGGACGCGCACCGCGAGAGCTTTAAAAACCTCAAAAGCGTTTCAGGCGGACTTTTGGCAAAGCTCGAAAGTATAACGACTCAAAACACTGACAAACTTCTGATCAACGCTCTCGAAGGGGAGGGAGACAATTACCTGAACGACGGGCTGGGCGAAATGGAGGACAACGCCTTCGATTATCCGCAGCTCATTTACGACGGACCTTTTTCGGAAAGCGTGACAAACAAAAAGCTTGAAACGTCGGAAAAATGGACTACCGAAAGAATGACGGGAAAGCTGCGCGAGATATTTTCCGATTACGAAATAGAAAGCATAGAGTATGTCGGTTCGGTCAAGAGCAAGGCGGACGCCGAGCTGTTTGAAATGACTGCAAAGGACGGCAGAGTGTACTCCGCGGAGCTTACGAAGGACGGAAGACTTTTGAGCCTTGACAGCTACAATGCGGAAGTTCCCGAAAAAGCCGAAAAGCTTTCGTGCGACGATTGCTCCGCCAAGGCGGAGGAAATGGCAAAAAAGCTCGGCTTCGACGTGAACGCGAATTGGGTGTCCAAGCCGCTCGACGACAATACCATTTACGTCAACCTCGTCGCAAAGCAGGGCAGCTTCGTGCTTTATCCCGACCACGTAAAAATGGTTGTCGACGTCTATACCGGCAGAGTCGTCGGCGTGGAGGCGTTTGCTTATCTGGTAAACCATACGATTAGGCAGCTTCCCGAGGAGGACGGGCTGGGCGCCGCAGTGGACAGGCTGGGAGATGATTTCGAGGTCACCGACACCAACTTTGCCGTCATACCGGTCGGAAACGACGAAAAGACGTGCTACGAGTTCAGAGGAATGTGCAACGGCGAGGAGTTTTTCGTCTATATCGACATGGAAACCAAAGAGGAAGTGGAAATACTCAAAATATTGAAGGACAAAGAGGGCTATACCGTCCTTTAATGACGGAAACAGTTCAAATTCAATTTTGTCTTAAAGACAGGTTTAAAGGTTGAAAAAGGAGCCTGATTCATGCTTTGAATCAGGCTCTTTTCGTTTATTCGGTTATTTAATTTTTATTTATCCGCGTTTTTCTTTGCCGTTAGCTTCAACATATCGATAAACTCGTCGTTGCTGGTTGTGCAGGTGAGCAGGTCGATAATCTGCTCGGTGGCAGCCTCCCTGTCAAGACGCGAAAACATTCTGCGCATCTGCCAAACGGCTTCAAGCTCCTTTTGCGGCAGCAGCAGGTCTTCGCGGCGCGTACTGCTCTTGTTGAGGTCGATGGCGGGGAAAATCCTCTTTTCGGAAAGTCCGCGGTCGAGGTGGATTTCCATATTGCCCGTGCCCTTGAACTCCTCGTATATTATGTCGTCCATACGGCTGCCCGTGTCCACGAGGGCTGTGGCAAGCACGGTGAGACTTCCGCCTTCGGAGACCTTTCTCGCAGAACCGAAAAGCCTTTTAGGCTCCTGCAACGCGGAAATATCCAACCCTCCCGTGAGAGTGCGTCCCGATTGCTCGGCAGTCTGATTGTACGCGCGTCCGAGTCTTGTGATGCTGTCCATGAGTATAACCACGTCCTGACCGAACTCGACGCGTCTCTTGGCGTTTTTGAACACAAGCTCGGTGACGGCGATGTGGTGGACGGGACCTTGGTCAAAGGTGGAGCTGACTATCTCGGCGCTCTTTAAGCTGGTTTTGAAATCGGTCACTTCCTCGGGGCGCTCGTCTACAAGCAGCACCACTACGTGTATGTCGGGATAGTTTGCGGAAATTGCCTGGGCGATTTTTTTGAGGAGAACCGTTTTTCCCGCTTTGGGGGGAGAAACGATGAGTCCGCGCTGCCCCTTGCCTATGGGGGAGATTAAATCTATGGCTCTCAACGCGAAGTCGTACTTGTTGGAAGCGTTTTCCAACTTGATTCTTTCGTCGGGATATGCGGGTATTAACTCGTCGAAATTTTTATGCCGTCTCTGGGACAGCCTGTCGCACGGAACGTCGTTTATCGAATGTACGAATATGAGAGAGGGATTGCGGTTGCGGTCGTAGGTCCTTGCGGTGCACTCGACCTTGTCTCCCGCCTTCATGGAAAATCTTCTTATCTGCGGCATGGGTACGTATATATCCCTCGTCCCCAAATAAAAATTGTTGGTGCGCAGAAAACCGTAGCCGTCCTGCATAATTTCGAGAATGCCCGAAACTCTTTCCTCGGGGACGGTCTGTTCTTCTCTGCCGTCCTCAACCGTGCCGTCCGTTTCGGGAATGGAAATTTCAGGCAGCAGCTGACTTACGCCTTCGCCCGCAAGTCCCGTGGGCGTGACAAAGGAGTTGGGAGGATTGAATACGATTCTCTGCTTGGGAGGTCTGCCCCTGCCCGAGCTTTGCACGGGTTGTTTCAGTCCCTCCTGAATGTCTATAATCCATCTGGCGAGAATGTCCTTGGTTTTGTTTGTGGGGCTGGGTACGCCCTCCTGCGCGGCAACCGCGCGAAGGTCGGTAAACGTCATTGCCATCAAGCTTTCGTAGGTGTATTTGGAATTCAAAGCAATTACCTCTTAAAAATTAAAATCGTATCGGAAAAAGGAAAACCCTTTCGGCTTTTTTGCCCGTATTATTTGACAAATCGGACAAACTTTTGTTATTGTCTCAATAATAATATATTATTAGGCTTTGCGGGATAATATAACCTTGCACGCAAAAATATAACAACAAAATTTAAGCGAAAATTATCACTTATTGTAATTATAGCAGGACTTTTGTTTTTTGTAAACAAATAAAAGTGTATAATTTGCAATTTTCCGAAATTATTGTACTTAATTTTATAAAAAATTCTTTTCTTCACAGTTTTTTGTGAAAAATTAAAATGTCAAAAAAAGAACTTAAAACAAATTACAAATATTTTAGAAAAATATATGACAAGGTCCGGCTTAAAAGCCGGACCTTTGAAGTTGATTGACGTTGCAATTAGTTAAGGGATTGAAAAAGCGCTTTCAGCTTTCCCTGTCGTCTGCGTCGCTTTGCGGATTTTCCTGTTTGTCCGTTTCGCACAGAGTCTGCCTGATTGACGGAATCTGCGCCGCGCCTATAACCTCCGAAATCGCGGGCAGCTCGACGGGCGGCTGTTCCTCCCGCGTCCGTCCGTTTTCTGTTTCGGCTTTTTCCGCAGGCGGTTCCGCCTTGTGCGTGCCGTCGTCAGGCGCCGCTTCGGGCTGCGGGGAAGCCGAAGGAACCGGCTTGGGTCTTGTCGCCCATCCGGTGTAAAACACGGCTGCAAGTATGAGAGCGCCGCCGACAACGGTGCTCCATTTGAAGCTTTCCATGCCGAAAATCATGCTGAACACGGCGCCGAAAGCCGATTCGGAGCTTAATATCAGAGTCACCTTGGTAGGGTTCATAACCGTCTGCGCTTTTGTCTGTACGAGATAGGCGTAAAAGGAGCAGAGGACGGTTATGCCCGTTATGCTCAGCCCGAAACCAAGCGAAAACACGCCGTTTTCGGTAAAGGGCGCCCATTTCAGCTCGGAAAACGGAATTTTGGGCAGGTCTACAATGAGATAATAAGCAAGAAAAAGAACGCTTGCTACGGCGAACATCGAAAAGGTGAGGGAAATGCTGTCCGTTTTTTCCAATGCCTTGGTCATGGCGAGGACGTGGAAGGAAAACAGGATTGCCGACGCCAACGCCATAAGCTCGCCTATGCCGAAAGAAAGCTGCATTCCGCCCTCCCCGCCCATGCAGATGACGAGCACGCCTATGACCGAAACGCCCGCGCAAACGTACACGGTGACGGGAGTTTTGTATTTGCGGAAAAATATGGCGCACAGTATGGGCACGATGACGACGTTGGTTGCCGTGAAAAACGCCGCGTTGGAAGGAGTCGTGTACTCCTGACACATGACGTTGAAAAGAAAGCCCACGAAAATCAGTATTCCGCAGATGAAGCTCATCAAAATATTTTCTTTTCGTATTTTGATTTTCCTGTTGAAAATCGCGGCAATCAAAATCGCGCTCACTCCGAATCTGAACAGACAAATCAGGCTGGAGGGCGAGTTGGACTGCTGCGCCCAGGGTATGAACACGAAGCCCATACCCCAGAACACAGCGATGGAAACAACAAGTATTGTGTAAAAAATTTCTGTATTAAGTTTTTTGGTTGCCATAAAAATAACCTTTGTCGTGTTATTTTTATTCGTCTATTGATTTGCTTTCAAAGCCGGTGAGGACAAATATACCCACAGCGAGTCATTATTTCTTTACGCGCCTGTTTTTGCTGCGTCTGACCAAGAAGATTGCGATGCCTGCAATGACCAAAACGGCTACGACACCGATTATAATCCACAAAGTTGTTAAATCTGTGTTGCTTGAAACGACTCTTTCCCACATGGCTACCACAACGTCGTTTCTTGCTCCGAAATCCTTCATGACGCCGAGACTCTCGGTGATTTCCGGGTATCTTCTTTCGTCTGCAAAAAACTCCGCCGCGTCGTATTCCGCTTCTTCGAGCAGGGCAAGCGCCGCTTCGCTGCTTTCAAACACCGACTTGTCGACGGCGGAGGTGTAGCCTATTTCCAGCATATTGCTCATGGCGATTTCAGGCTCGTTGAGGAAAGCGATGAAATAGTTTGCCGCTTCCTTGTTTTTTGCGTTTTTGGGAATCACCCAGCCGTCAAACCATACGTTGCCGCCTACTTCGGGCACGAAATAGTCAAGCGCGGGAGCGGAGGAGGAGGCTTCGGCTTCTTCGATTGCGTAAAGCGCGTCGCCGCTCCAAGCGAGGTCGACGAGACCTTTTTCGGAAATCATTTCCTGTTTTCCGAAGTCCACCTCATAGCCTTTGAGCACGTCCTTTTGCCTGACGAGCAGCTCCTCGACGGCATCCAGCATGGCGTCGTCGTTTGTGTTTATCAGCTCCTGAACGGATTTGTTTTTGTGCGCGTCGGGAAGCAGATTGTATTCCTTGAGATACATGACGGCGGCGCAATAGGAGTCGCGTATGCTGTCCTTCATGAATATTTTGCCGTTGAGAGCTTCGTTTCCGTTTTCGTTCCAGAGCAGTCCCCAGCCCTTTGCGAGGTCGGCTTCCGTCACTACGTCGGCGTTGTAGAGTATGCCGAGCGTTCCCCACATATACGGTACGAAATAATCCGTGATGTCAACGGTTTCCCCGCCGTCGGTGGTAAAGGTGCCGAAAACTTCTCTCACCGCTTCGTATATGGCGGAGTTTACGTTGGAAATGGTGGAAACCTTGGTTTTGTCGATTTTTTCCAGCAAATCGTGTTGCAGCAGCTTTTCGATTGCGTATTCGCTGGGCGCGATTACGTCAACCACGGCGTCGCCGTTTATTATGTTGGTGAGCATTGTTTCGTTGGTGTCGAAAGTGGAATAGTTGACCTTGACGGTTTTTCCCGTCTTGACCTTGTAATATTCGTTGAAATCGTTTTGCAATTCCGTTTTGCTGTAAATGTAGTCCTCCCAATTGTAGACGGTTATTTCTTCGTCATAGCTGTCGCCGCAGGCGGCAAACAGGGCGAGAGAGGCGGCAAGCATAAGAATTGCCAGCAGCAGGGAAAAGATTTTGGCGGTTTTTTTCATTTTTGTACAGCTCCTTTTTTAGATTGTTTTTTCAGATTTATTATCAGCAGCGTGCTCAGCACGACCACGAAGATAATCGAGAATATGGCGAACCAGAACGGCTCCATGCCCTTGACGCGCACGTCGGAATAAATGTAAGTGGACAGCGTCTCTATATTTGTTCCCGTGCCCTTGTTGAATTGGGTTATGATAAAGTCGTCCATGGACAGCGTAAAGCTCATGACAAAGCCTGACAGGATTGCGGGGGCGAGCAGCGGAAACATGACTTTGAACAGCGCTCTCGTGGGACCTGCGCCGAGGTCGAGCGCCGCTTCGTAGATGTTGGGGTCAAGCTGCATGAGTCTCGGCATGACGGACAGCACGACGTAAGGCGTACAGAACGCGATGTGGGAAATAATCAGCTGAGCGTAGCCCTTGGGGATAAATTTGACGGTGGCGAAAAACACCATAAGGGAAATCGCCATGACTATTTCGCTGTTTATTACGGGCAGCTGATTTATGTTTTCCACTATGCGGCGCGTTTTTTTGCCCATACAAAATATTCCGATTGTCGCAAACGTCCCGAGCACGGTCGCCGCCGAAGATGAAACGACGGCTATGAGAAGCGTGTTTTTTATGGCGCTCCACAGCTCCGGGCTTTTGGGGCTTGTGAAAATAGAGACATACGACTCGAAGCTGAAACCGTTGTCAAAGCTGAATCTGCTGGTGTTGAAGAAGGAGAACAGAATTACCAACAGAATCGGGGCGTACATGATTGCAAGCATTATATAAATATAAGCTTTGGATAACCATTTTTTCATATCACACCTCTGTTGTAAACGTCCTTGTTGAACCTGTTCATAAAGAAATTGGACAACAGCACCAGCGCGAGCATAATCAGACTCATTACGCTTCCCACTCCGTAAGTTTCGATGTGGTTGAATTTGAGGTTTATCGAATCTCCGAACAGCTTGATTGTGTTGTTTGAAAGCAGCTCGCTTATGGCAAAGGTGGAGATGGTGGGGATAAACACCATGGTTATGCCCGAAATAATCCCCGGCAGCGACAGAGGAAGCACCGTTTTTAGAAATACGGTAAACGGGTCGGCTCCGAGGTCGCCCGCCGCTTCGGCGTAGCTTTTGTCTATGTTTGACAGCGTAGTGTGCAGAGGCAGTATCATGAAGGGCAGATAGTTGTATACCATACCGAAAATAACGGTGCCTATGCCGAGCTTTACGCCCATCCATTCAAAAATGGACTTGGTGGCGAGCGTGCGAATCAGAAAGTTTACCCACATGGGCAGGATAAAGAGCAGCACGAGTATTTTTCCGCTTTCCGTTTTGCTCAGAATGTACGCTATGGGGTATCCGAGCAGCAGACAGAGCAGGGTGGTCACAAATCCCACGATAAGGCTGACTGCCAGCACGTCCAGACTGCTTCTGTCCGAAAAAAAGTCAACAAAGTTGTCGAGTGTCAGCTTTCCGTCCGCAAGAAAGGCGTTGACCAAAACCATGACAAGCGGCGTAACGATAAAGAGCAGCATGAACAGTATGTAGGGCCAAGCGAAAACCTTTCGGCTCATACGAAAATTTTTAATCATTTCCGTCCGCCTCCTCGGGCATGATTTTCACAATCAGCTTTTCGGGCGCCACCGAAAGACCTACTCTGTCTCCCTTCAACCAATCGTCGTCCGTATCCACGAAAAAGTCGTAGTAGTCGTCGGTTCTTATTATGCACTGATAATAGCTGCCCTTGTAAATGGAGTTGACGACGGTGCCGCCTATTATTCCGTCTTCCTCGTCGTCGTGAACAATGACGTCGTCGAAGTCGATTTTGACCTTTACCCTTGTCCCCGCTGGAAGGTCGGCGTTGCAGGGGAACCGTCCGCCGCAGATTTCAACCGCGTTGCTGTCCCACATAACGGTGACAAGCTCGTTGATGATGCGGTTTTTGTGCATGATGTGCAGGTCGAAGGGCTTGACGTATACGCCTACGCGCTGATTTACGCCGCTTGCAAAGTTGTTGTGTATTAAAAGCTCGTTTTTCTCCTCGTCGTCCGTTTCGACCGTGGTCTGAAAATGGTCGCCCTTGAAAACGCAGGAGGTCACCTTTGCGAAAAGATAGGCCTTTTCGTCGTCTTCCGGCAACAGTTCTATGTCCTCGGGACGGATGATGACGTCGACGGGTTCCTTTTTCTTGAAGCCCTTGTCCACGCAAGCGAGCTGATGTCCCAACACGTCCACAAGGCAGTCCTTGATGAAGGTGCCCGAAAGTATGTTGGACTCTCCGATAAAATCCGCGACGAAAGCGTTTGCCGGCTCGTCGTAAATTTTTTGCGGGTTGGCGATTTGCTGAATGACTCCGTCCTTCATGACCACGATTGTGTCGCTCATGGTCAGAGCTTCCTCCTGGTCGTGCGTGACGTAGATGAAGGTTATGCCGAGCTGTCTGTGCATATTCATCAGCTCAATCTGCATATCCTTGCGCATTTTCAGGTCAAGCGCGCCGAGCGGTTCGTCAAGCAGCAGAACCTCAGGCTCGTTTACCAACGCGCGCGCGATTGCAACGCGCTGCTGTTGACCGCCCGACAGGCTGTTGACGTTGCGGTGGCCGTAGTCTTCGAGGTCGACCATTTTCAGCGCCGCGTTTACCTTTTCCTCTATTTCGCGCTTTGTGAGCTTGCGTTGCTTTTCGTATTCCACGCCCTTTTTGTCCACGTATGTGCCGTCGGGCACGTATTTGAGCTTGAGTCCGAAAGCGATATTGTTGAAAACGTTGAGGTGGGGGAACAGCGCGTATTTCTGAAAAACCGTGTTGACGGTGCGCTTGTGCGGAGGCAGGGACGTTATGTCCTCGCCGTTGAAAAGTATTCTGCCCTCGGTAGGCGTTTCAAAGCCCGCAATCATGCGCAGCGTAGTCGTTTTGCCGCAGCCTGAGGGACCGAGCAGCGTGACAAATTCGCCTTTTCTTATATTGAGGCTGATGTTGTTGACTGCTTTTTTGTCTCCGTACAGCTTGGTTACGTTTTGAAGCTGAATTATATTGTTGTTTTCCATGCTTTCTCACCTCGTCTAAAAGTTCGGCGGGCTTGACACCCACAGAATTTTGGCGGTCTTTGCGCCGACGTTTTTCAAAAAATGTACCTTTTCCGACTTGAAATAAAAGCTGTCGCCTTTTTTAAGTTCGTAGCTTTTGTTTCCTATAAAAAGCCGTATTTTTCCTTCAAGCACAAAGCCGAATTCCTCGCCCTCGTGCGGGTTGTCCGAGTCGGTGGAGCAGCCCGCTTTTATTTCGACGAGAATAGGCTCCATCTCGTTGATTACGCCGTTGTGTATGAGCCAATGCGTGACGTAACCGTCGTTCTCCTTTACGAAATAGTCGTCTGCCCGGTAAACGGGGCTTTGTTCGGGCTGGCTTTCGGAAAACAGCTCGACAAGCGTCGTGCCGAGCGCCGCCACTATGTCCTCGAGAGTGGCTATGGAAGGGCTGGTGACGTCGTTTTCAAGCTGCGAGATATATCCCTTTGTCAGCTCGCAACGGTCGCCGAGCTCTTCCTGCGTCAGGTCGGCTTTGAGTCTCAATTCCCTGATTTTAGAACCGATTTCCATTGACTCCTCCGTTTTGTGTAAATAAAAAGCAAAAAGTTTAGTAAAAATTAACTTTTTGTAAGTTTTTACTAAACCACCCGATTTATTATATATTAAAAGCGCTGTTTGTCAATCGTTTTGAATAAAGTTTTTTGAAAAAAACGATATTTTTTTACATAACGCGACAGACTAAAAAGACGGACGCTTTTATGCGTCCGTCGGTGATGAAAAAACTAAATTTTGTCGTTGCTTCCGAGCACGTTCAGGATTTTGTGCTTTACCATTTGCTTTATCGCCTCGCGGGCGGGGGAGAGGTATTGTCTGGGGTCGAAATGGGCGGGATTGTCGTTGAGATACTTTCTTATCGTTGCGGTGCACGCCAATCTTATGTCGCTGTCTATGTTGATTTTGCATACGGCGGACATGGCGGCTTTTCTGAGCATCTCCTCGGGTACGCCCTGCGCTCCCGACATATTGCCGCCGTTTTCGTTGATTATGCGGACAAACTGCTGAGGCACAGAGGACGCTCCGTGCAGAACAATGGGAAATTTGGGCAGCCGTCCTGCGATTTCTTCAAGAATATCGAAACGGAGCTTTGCTTCCCCCTTGAATTTGAACGCGCCGTGAGAGGTGCCGATTGCGATTGCAAGACTGTCCACTCCCGTTTTCGAGACAAATTCCTCAACCTCGTCGGGGTTTGTGAAGCAGCCGTATTTGTTGGAAACGTGTTCCTCCACGCCGGCAAGCGTGCCAAGCTCGGCTTCTACGACCACGCCGCGCGCGTGTGCGTATTCCGCAACCTTTTTGGACAGCTCTATGTTTTGGTCAAAGGGCAGCTTGCTCGCGTCTATCATGACGGACGTAAAGCCGTCGTCCACGCATTGCTTGCAAAGCTCAAAGCTGTCGCCGTGGTCGAGGTGCAGGCATATAGGCAGCCCGCTGTCTTCGACGGCAGCCTCGACGAGCTTTTTGAGATAAACCATTTTCGCATACTTCCGCGCGCCGTTGCTCACTTGAAGTATGAGGGGCGAGCGGCACTCGACGCCCGCCTCCACGATGCCCTGAATGGTTTCCATATTGTTTACGTTGAACGCTCCGACGGCATATCCGCCGTCGTATGCTTTGGCAAACATTTCCTTGCTTGTTGTCAGTGGCATTTTGAATTTGACCCCCGTATTTAGTTGTCAAATAATTTTATTTGACTTATAATAAATATAGCATAAAAAATATTTATTGTAAATCCTTTTACAAGGGCTTACAGGAGGTTTTTCCGAGATGAAAAAAGTGAGAATCGGCATCAACGGTTTCGGCAGAATCGGTCGTCTGATACTGCGCGCTTCGCTTGATTTCCCCAATGTGGAGGTAGTTGCCGTCAACGACCACTCATCCAACGTGGACTATATGGTTTACATGCTAAAATACGACACCGTTCACGGGAAGTTTGACGCCGATGTATACGTCGACAACGGTTATCTTGTCGTCAACGGTAAAAGAATCCGCGTTTTCAACGAATCGGAGCCTTCCGCGATAAAATGGGGGGAGGAAAAAGTCGATGTGGTCGCCGAAGCGACAGGAAAGTTCACCACTATGGAAAAGGCGGGCGGACACCTGGCGGGCGGCGCGAAAAAGGTTGTCATAACTGCGCCCAGTGCGGACGCTCCCATGCACATAGTGGGAGTAAACCACCTCGATTGCAAGCCCGAAACCAAAATCATCAGCAACGCAAGCTGCACGACCAACTGTCTCGCGCCTTTGGCAAAGGTAATCAACGACAATTTCGGCATTGTGGAGGGGCTTATGACCACGGTGCACTCTACGACAGCCACACAGCGCACGGTCGACGGCACAAGCCGCAAGGATTGGAGGGGCGGACGCGCCGCGTCGGGGAATATTATTCCAAGCTCGACGGGAGCCGCCAAGGCGGTGGGCAAGGTTATTCCCCAACTGAACGGCAAGCTCACGGGAATGTCTTTGAGAGTGCCTACTTTGGACGTGTCTGTGGTAGACCTTACGGTACGGCTTGAAAAATCCGCCTCCTACGACGAAATCGTCGCTGCGGTCAGACGCGCAAGCGAAAACGAGATGAAGGGGATTCTCGGCTTTACCGACCTGCCCTTGGTGTCAAGCGATTTTATCGGAAACACCTGCGGCGGCGTGTTCGACGCCAAAGCGGGAATCATGCTAAATCCCAACTTTGTCAAGTTGGTTGCCTGGTACGACAACGAATACGGCTATTCCGTAATGGTGCTGCGCCTGATGGAATATGTCGGCAATATCTGAAAGTTTATTCAAGCCGCCCCGCGGGGCGGCTTTTTTTATTGGCGCAGGCGGGAGCTTTTCAAAAATATTTATCAAAAAAAAATGTAAAATTTCTTTTTAAAAAATTCGTTTTCCGTCGGCTTTGTGGTAAAATAACGGCATGAGTATTTTTGACGGCGACATGAGACTGTGCGCTACCGCCGCAAGCGGTGTGGAGGCGGTGCTCAAACGCGAGCTTTCGGAGCTTGGATTTGCGCCCTCTCCCGCCGAAAACGGAAAAATTTTTTTTGACGGCGGTTTGGACGACGTCGCCCGTGCAAATGTGTTTCTCAGAACGGCGAACAAAATATACGTCGAGGCGGCGAGATTCGCGTGCCGCACCTTCGACGAGCTTTTCGAAAAAACCCGCGCCGTCGATTGGACAAAAATTCTGCCGCGAGATGCACGGATAACGGTGGACGCAAGGTCGGTGAAAAGCGCTTTGTTCGGTGTAAGCGCCGTGCAGTCGATAACGAAAAAAGCAATCGCCGTCTCCTTGTGCGGAGGGAATAAGAACGCCGTCCTGCCTGAAACGGGAGCGGAATACAGAATCCTTGCGAGCATATACGCGGACACCTGTCTGCTGCTGATTGATACGACGGGCACGGCTCTGCACAAGCGCGGCTGGCGAAGTCTGGTGGGAGCCGCGCCTTTGAAGGAAACTCTTGCCGCCGCAATGGTATTGCTGTCGGTGTGGAGGTCGGACAGGGCGTTTTGCGATATGTTTTGCGGCAGCGGCACGATTTGTATCGAAGCCGCGGCAATCGGACTGTCGCGCGCGCCCGGTCTTTTGCGCGATTTCGCGTTTTCGTCTTTTTCCAACGCCGACGGCGCGGCCGCGCTCGAAAGGGCGAAGGAGGAAGCCCGACAGAAAGAGAAGCGCGATTTGAAGCTGCGTATTTGCGGCTTCGACGTTTCGCCAGACGCCGTTTCTCTGGCGCGTTTTCATCTTAAAGCGGCGGGGCTTGAAGGGGCGGTGCATTTTCAGGTCGGCGATATGCGCAACTTTTCTTCGCGGTTTGCGCACGGCGTAGCGGTCACCAATCCGCCTTACGGCGAAAGACTGTGCGACAGGAAAGAGCTAAAAAATCTCTATCGCGATTTCGGAAACATGTTCGGACGGCTTGACGAATGGAGCCTTTTTGTGCTGACCGCCTGCGACAGATTCGAGGAGTGGTTCGGGCGCAGGGCGGACAGAGTGAGAAAGCTGTACAACTCCGAGCTGGAATGCGGTTTTTATTCTTTTCTCGGAAAGCCTCCTCGGACAAAAAGCGGGTTGAGACTCAACGGCGAGGCTTACGCGCAAAACAAAAAATAGTGCTTGTTGCACTGTTCAAAGATTTGTGTTTTTAAAAATTTTTTGATATAATAATCAGGCAATACGAAAACAATAGTTTTAGACGCGGCTGCGGGCTGAGGCGGTTTCTTTTTCGGCAAAGCTGTCTTTTGTGCTCCGGGCACGGTTTTGACGGAGTTTTCTGCGAAAATTTGTTAATTTGACCGCAAGGTCGATATGAGAGGTTTTTACTTGAAAAACCGAAAAAAACGGCGGGGGAGAACGGGAGCGGAAAATTTATGACTAAAAAATTGTTGAACAAAAAAATCGTTATTCTTGACGCATGCACGGTAAGCAACGGCGACGTCGATTTCGGCACATTCGAGAGTCTGGGGGACGTAAAAATTTACGATGTTTTAAACGGCGACGAATTGACGGAAGCCTGCCGCGAGGCCGAGGTGCTTCTCGTAAACAAGACAAGGGTGGACGAAAAGCTCATTTCCGCGTGTCCCCGACTCGAACTTATCTGCCTGTTTGCAACGGGCTATGACAATGTGGATATCGAAGCCGCAAAAAGGCGGGGAATAACCGTGTGCAACGTGCCGCGCTATTCCGCCCAGAGCGTGACGCAGCACGTTTTCGCCATGCTGCTTGAATATGTGCGCAATATTTCCCGTTTCGAAAGCTTTGTCGCAAACGGCGGCTGGACGAGAGAGGGAGGCAGAGCAATTTTTGCCTATCCGATAGAAAATCTGGCGGGTAAGACCTTCGGCATACTCGGCTTCGGCAGCATAGGCAGCAGCGTCGGAAACGTCGCCGCCGCTTTGGGTATGAAGGTGTTGTACCACAGCGCAACGCGCAAAAAAAATCTCGGCAGGGATTTCAGGTATGCCGATTTGGACACGCTGTTCAAGCGCAGCGATTTTCTCAGTCTGCACTGCCCGTTGAACGAAGAAACACGTCAAATAGTAAATAAACGCACGCTGTCGCTTATGAAACCGCGCGCCGTGCTGATAAATACCGCGCGCGGCGGACTTGTGGACGAAACCGCGCTTGCCGAAGCGCTCGATTCGGGACGCCTTGCCGCCGCTTTGCTCGACGTCGTGGCGGAGGAGCCGATAAAGGAAAGCAATGTGCTGCTTTGCGCCAAAAACTGTTTGATTACGCCCCACGTCGCATGGGCGGCGGCAGAGACGCGGCAGGACGTGGTTTACGACGCTGCCGTCAACGTCGGCGCTTTTTACGACGGCTATCCCGACAACGTGGTCAACGGCGTGCCCGCAAGAGAAGAATACAGAAAAAAAATCTGACAAGTTATTAAATTTGCCTGATTACGCTTTGTGTTTGTCGGAACGGACTGTCTTTTTAAACGAGTTTTTTCATGCCTGTTTTGTTTCACAGTGAAAAAAGCGAAAATCTTTTAAGTAGCAATACTCCGCACAAGGCATTGCAATCGTAGGTTACGCCCCATTATTATTTTTTTAGGTTGTCTTGATTGAGCCATTCCAAAAACTCCCCAAAGCTTTTTGTAAGACTGTTTTTGTCGGAATTGTTTAAAATATAATAATCGGCAATTGCGATCGGACCGCCTTTGTCGAGATTTTCTATTTCGGCGACGTCGCGGCTATCTACCTCTTGAGCCGTCAGCGGTCGGATTTTTCTGACGGAAAGGCGCTGTTTTCGTATAGAGTTGTTTGTAATTATTGCAAGCAGGACGATTCCGGGATATTTGTTTTTCAAAAAAGTATATTCCGACCATGAATATAATCCGTCCAAAACTATGTTTTTATCTTCGCTCTCGTCTATTTTTACTGACGCCAATTGAGCGTAAGCGGATTTACCCAAACGGGCGCGTATATCTTCCCGAATATGTTTTTCGTTTTTCTCGTTTACCGCGAGTCCTTGACGGTTTAATTCGTCCATGGTCAAATCGCCGAAATGAATACGGAAAAAGCCTGCTTTGACGAATAAATCGGTCAGCTCCGACTTGCCCGCTCCGCACATGCCTACGATAGCAATTAAATTTTTATCCATAATTAAGACACCTTGAACCTTGCTTTTAATTATAGCATTTTTTCGGGGAAATACAAATATTTTTCAGGCGTCAATACATTTAAGCGGATATAAACGTAAGTTGCATCCTGCAAAACCGCAGCTATGCCGTCTTTAAGATTTTTGCAGCAGCGCCCGTACAGAGGAAACGCACCCTTTTTTAAGGGTGCGCCACCGTCAGGAGGTTGTTTTCAATTAAAATTGAAAACAGGCATGAAAAAACAATTTGAAAATCGGGAGAGATAATACTTAATTTTTCTTGTTTAATATTAGCACAAAAAATTTTAAATGTCAAACAAATTGTGAAGAAAAATGATAAAAAATTGAATTAAAAATATTAACGGCGAATTGTATGTGAAATAAAGTTATCGCCTTGGTTTGTTTAATCGGAGCAAACTTTGGCAATAATCGAATGCAAAGAGGTTTCTATTATGGCGGTCAAGGCAAGCATATCCTTCGGGCTCGTTTATATTCCCGTTTCGCTGCACGTTGCGGTCAGGTCAAACGGAGTGGATTTCAGGCTGTTGGACAAAAAGACCATGTCGAAGGTCAGATATCTCAAAACCTGCGACGAGTGCGACGGCAGAACCGTAGAGCAAAAGGATATTGTCAAAGCATACGAATACGAAAAGGGAAAATTCGTCGTTTTTTCCGACGAAGATTTTGAAAAGCTGAAAACTCCCAAGGACAAGACGATAACCATAGAAAAGTTTGTCGGTTTGGAAGAAATAGACCCGATTTATTTCGACAAGCCTTATTACGTTGCGCCGGAGGGGGCGGACAAGGCTTACGCCGTGCTTGTCGCGGCTATGGAAAAGGAGAAAAAAGCGGGAATCGCGCGCTGCGTGCTCGGAAACAAGGAGACGCTTGCGGCGCTCAGGACAAAGGACGGGACGTTGTTGCTCAACACGATGTATTTTGACGAGGAAGTACAAAAAAATCCCGTAAAGCTCAATAGCGAAAGCGGAGAAAAGGAGCTGTCTCTCGCGCGCACGGTAATAAACTCCATGAGCGGCAAATTCGAGCCGACCGAGTTTAAGGACGAATACAACGAGAGACTGTTAAAAGCTATCGACGGCAAGGTCAAGGGCAAGGAAATCAAGTCTTTGGGAGGCTCCAAGCCGCAAAAGACAATGGACCTTGTGGACGCGCTCAGGCGCAGCGTGCTTCTCAAATCGGAAAAGCCGTCAAAGGGAGGGGGAACGATAAAGCAGGTCGCCAAGGGAGAAAAAATCAAAAAACGCGCCTGAAAACAACATTGCCGACGGCAAACTGCCGTCGGCATTGTTGTTTTTTTGTTTACTCTACGGTCACGGATTTGGCGAGATTTCTCGGCTTGTCTACGTTTCGTCCAAGCTCGTTTGCGGCGTGGTAAGCCAACAGCTGCAAGGCGCAGGAAACGGGGATGATGTCAAGCTCCCCGCAGTGCGGCAGCACAACGGCGCGGTCGGGCGAAGCATCGTCCGACATGGCGTCGGAGACGGTGAACAGCAGCGTTTCGGCGCCCCGCGCTTTTACCTCCTCGACGTTGGACATGGTTTTTGAGAACAGCGCGCCGTCGGTAGCCAGCGCGACGACGGGAGTGCCCGACTCAATCAGAGAAATCGTGCCGTGCTTCAATTCTCCCGCAGCGTAGGCGTTGGCGTTTATGTAGGAAATTTCTTTCAGCTTCAAGGCTCCCTCCATAGCAGCGGCGTAGTCCTGTCCGCGACCGATAAAAAACACGGACTGCGCTCTGCAAATGGATTTTGCCGCGGCTTTTAGACTGTCGTCAAGTTTAAGCGTTTCCCGCACGGCGCGGGGGACGTTCAGCATGGCGTTTACGTAATGCTCCTCGCAAGCGGGCAGCGTTCCGCGAGCCTTGCCCAGCAAAAGCGCGACGGCAAACAAACACAGCACCTGCGTTGTGTAGCCCTTTGTAGTGGCAACGGCAATTTCCGTGCCCGCGCGTGTGTGCACCGTCTTGTCGGCTTCTCTCGCAATGCTGCTCAAAGGGGTGTTTACGACGGCGAGAGTCGCCGCTCCCTTTGCTTTGGCGTGCCGCAGCGCAAACAGGGTGTCCGCGGTTTCCCCGCTCTGACTTATAAACAGGGCGAGAGTTTTTTCGTCGCAAAGTACGTCCCGATAGCGGAACTCTCCCGCAAGCTCGGCTTCGGCGGGAATACCCGCCAGCCGTTCGATGAAATTTTTTCCCGCGACTCCCGCGTGGTATGCCGAGCCGCAGCCGATTAGCTTGACGCGGTTAAAGGCGTTTGCTTCCTCATCCGAAAACAAAATTTTTTTCAGCCGTTTTCCGTCTGTAAACTGAGCCGCCGCGTCGGTTAGACAGCGGGGCTGACTGAATATTTCTTTTAGCATAAAAAACGGGAAGTCGCCTTTTTCCGCGTCGCCGCCGCATTCTCCCGTCGGTTTGAAGCTCGGTGCGGTTCTGTTGCCCTGTCGGTCGAACAGCTTGATTTCTCCTTTGCGCAGCACAGCGACGCTGTTTTCGTCGGGGATGCAGCATTGCTCGGCAAAGCCCGAAAGGGCGGGAATGTCCGAAGATACAAACGAACAGCCTTTGCCGCAGCCTATTGCAAGTGAGGAGTCTTTTCGCGCCGCAAAAACGCAGTCGGGAGCACGGGAGGTTATTATTGCAAGGGAAAAAGCGCCTTCCAACTCGGAAACTGCGCGTCTTATGGCTTTAAGCACGTCTCCGTCGTAAAAGTATTCCAACAGCATGGGGACAACCTCGCTGTCGGTGTCCGAGACTAAGGAAAAGCCTTTTTCGGAAAGAAACGCTTTTAAGCCCGTGTAATTTTCTATTATGCCGTTGTGCGCAACGGCAAACATGCCGTCGGCTGACAGAAAAGGGTGCGCGTTGAGGTCGGTTGCCTTTCCGTGGGTTGCCCAGCGCGTGTGTCCTATGCCTACGGAAGAAAGCGGAGGCGCGGATTGATTGAGCTTTTTTTCAAGACGGGAAAGACTGCCCGCCGACTTGCAAAGCCAGATTCCCTTTTCTCCGTTTACGGCAATCCCGCTGCTGTCGTAGCCTCTGTATTCGAGTTTTTTTAATCCGGCTGCGATTAAAGGAACTGCGGGGGTTGAGCCGCTTACTCCGAAAATTCCGCACATATCGTCCTCCGAAAAATAATCTATAATTTAAGATATGTGCTTTTGTTTCGGTTTGCCACCCGAGGCGCTTATTTGAAAACATGAAAACAAGCCGCGGCGGACTTGCATCGCATTGCGGATTTGTATGCCGATTCGATAGGAGAGGCGGTGATTTTTTGTTTTTCATTTTGCCGAGCAAAAAACAGCAACAGTTTAAAAGCAAAAGTCGGGAGAGGATTCCCGACTTTTGCTTTATTTAAAATGTAAAGAATAAAAAACTTTGTTTCTCGGATTTTCGAGCGGAAAAAGACAGGAAACAGGTACAGACGGGTTAAGCTTTGCTTTTATCTGCTGAGCAAATATTTTATTATCGCGTCCGCCAAATACAGTCCCGCAACCGCCGGCACGACTGCTCCGCTCGGTATGAATTTTTTTCCGTCCGAGCTTTGTACGGAGTCCCGCGCGGGCGCGGGCTGCTCGGGCGACCAAATTACCGTTAGCTCGTTTACGCCTCTTTTTTTCAGCTCGGCGCGCATTTTTCGCGCCAAAGGGCACACGGACGTTTCGGATATGTCCGAAACCCTGATTAGGGAGGGAGCGGTTTTCTTGCCTGTTCCCATGCAGCTCACAAGTTTTACGCCCGCGTCGCGGCTTCTTAAAGCAAGCTCCAGCTTGCCGGGAAAAAAGTCTATTGCGTCGGCAACGGCGTCATATTGTTTCAGGTCTATTGCGTCGGCGTTCTCCGGGGAGTAAAACAGCTCGTGCGCGGAGACAATCAACTCCGGATTGATTTCTTTGAGTCTTTTGACTGCCGTTTGCGTCTTTTTCTGTCCTACCGAAGAGGACAGTGCCAAAAGCTGTCTGTTTATGTTGGACTCGTCTATATAGTCGGGGTCGATGACGTCCAGCGCGCCTATTCCGCTTCGGGCGAGAGCTTCGAGAGCGTAGCCTCCCACGCCGCCCAGACCGAAAACCGCCACGCGGCTGTTTTTGAGTTTTTCAAACGCTTCGTCGCCGAAAAGCGCGCGCGAGCGTATAAATCTGTCGCTCATTTTTATTTCCTTTATTCTGTGCGCAGCGCGACAACGGGATCCTTTTTAGCCGCCGCGCTTGAAGGGAACAATCCCGACAGCAGCGTTAAAACGACGCTTACGCACACCATTATCACCGCTTCGTACCAAGGGAAAACGGCTATGGCGGCTATTGCGCTGACAGAGCTTACTATCAGGTTGACGACAAGACACAGAGCGTAGGTTACGCCTATGCCGATTAGACCGGAGGCAAGCCCGATAATAAAGGTTTCCGCATTGAACAGATAAGAAACGTCGCGTTTTCTGCCGCCCAACGACCGTATGACGCCTATTTCCTTTGTGCGCTCCACAACCGAAACGTAGGTTATTATGCCTATCATCACGCAGGACACCACGAGAGACAGCGCGGTGAAGCCTATCAGCGCATAGGTAACCACGTCGATGAAATCGTTTATCATAGAGATGACAAGCGAAAGATTGTCGGCGTAGGTTATGTCGTCGCGCTCCGCCGCGGTTATGAGTTTGCCGTTTACCACGATATCCTCGTCGGAGTTCCAGCGGTCGAGATAGGCGATGACGGCGTCCTTATGCTCGAAATTGACCGGATAGACGGACAGAGATGAGGGGAGCTTGACGCCGCCCAGCTGTTGAAGCGTAAGAGTGTAATACTCGTCGGGCGCGTTTCCGCTTCCGCCGCCGCCCATGCTGCCCATGAGCGCCGACATTGCGTTGGGCGTGCCCACAAGCCCCGTCTGATTTTCGTGTGTTTCGCCCAGATAAGTGTAGGAAAAATCAAAGGTTATGCCTGTGGGGATGCCGTTGTAAACAAGACTTGTAAAATTCTTTTCGCCTTTTTCGTTGAGATACGAGACGATTGCGGAGTTTTCGTTCTGCGCCAAAGCGTTCTGCGCCAAAGCTTCGGTATAATAAAAGCCCGCAGACATACAGCCGTATGAAATATCCTCCTTGGGGCGCAGTATGCCCGTAACCGTCAGTTCTATGCCGTTTTCAAGTCCCTCGCCGTAAGCACGATAGGTGAAAGGGGAAAACGGATTGGCGGACGCGAGGAAAATTTCATCGTTGGGATACCACACGAAGGAACGCCCGACAAGCTCGTCATAAGAAAAGCGTTCCTTGTCGAGAGACTCGTCGTACAGAGGGTCGTCCGAAGCTTTGTAAACGAGATTCATAAACTCCTCCTGCGAGTAGTATCCGAGCTGAGCCAGCAGCAGGTCTGTCAATTCGGTGTTTTTGTTTACCACTATCATTACTTCGTCTGCGGCGTGCGCAAGCCCGCCCTCAATCAGGTCGTATTGCTCCGTCAAATAAGCGTCGTCGGAGGGAGCCTGCCTGAAATTTTGCGTAAGATTGGTTACGTATGTGGCGTACTGAGCAAATTTCGTTTCTTTGAGCACGGCGGTGTAAATCGTCCTAATCGCGGTCAGAGACATGTTCTGCGCCTGCCCGTCGTGCTCGGTTTTGAAATCGGTGTAAATGTTGTTGCCTGCGTCAAGCCCGAAATCCAGATGAATGGCGGCAGCGTCCTCGCGGGGGAGAGCCTTTACGAAATCGACGTAGTCCTGCGTGATGTTGTTTGTTATCACCAGATTGTCCGCCATGCCCGAGCGCTTTACCAGTGTGTCAATCAGAGAGTTTACGTTGACAAATCCGTTTTCTACAATCAGTTCGTTTTTTTCCGACGGCGTCATAGAGGACATGAGCGCGCTCATGTCGAAGGTGGTCTCCTCGATGGTTATGGGATTGCCCGAAAGCATATCGTTCTGCATTGTGCGGATGTACGACTGCACTCCGTATGAAATTGCGAGAACCAGAGACACGCCTATTATGCCTATGGCTCCGGCAATGCTTGTCATGACCGTGCGCCCTTTTTTTGTAAACAGATTTTGCGCAGACAGCCTGAACGCGGTGCCGAAGGACATTTTGGCTTTTTCTTTGCCGGTGCGCTTGTCGGCTTTTCTTTTGCCCGCGCGTGGAGTCGATTCGGCTTTTTTGTCCGAAGGCTCGCGTCCGTCGTCCGCCGTTGCAGGCAACGATTCCTCCGCCTTGTGCTCCTCCTTTTCTTCCGTCAGGGAATAGGGGTTTGTGTCGTCGGTTGTTTTGCCGTCCAAAAGCTTTATGATACGGGTGGAGTATTTTTCGGCGAGCTCGGGATTGTGAGTGACCATGAGGACAAGCTTTTCATGCGCGATTTCCTTGATTAACTCCATGATTTGAACGGAAGTCGCCGTGTCAAGCGCGCCCGTCGGTTCGTCGGCAAGCAAAATATCGGGTTCGTTGACCAAAGCGCGGGCAATAGCCACGCGTTGGCATTGTCCGCCCGAAAGCTGATTTGGCTTTTTGTTGTACTGACCTTCCAAACCCACCCTGTCCAACGCGCGCTTGGCACGTCTCGTGCGTTCGGCTTTGCCTACGCCCGCTATGGTTAAAGCCAGCTCGACGTTGCCCAATACCGTTTGGTGGGGGATTAAATTGTAGCTTTGAAACACAAAGCCTATCCTGTGGTTGCGGTATACGTCCCAATCGGCGTCGTTGAAATGTCGGGTGCTCTTTCCGTTTATGAACATTTCGCCAGACGTGTATTTGTCCAAACCTCCGATTATGTTGAGCAGCGTGGTTTTGCCGCAGCCCGACGGTCCCAGCACGGATACGAATTCGTTTTTTCTGAATGCGAGGTCAATGCCGCGCAAAGCCGCCACGGTGGTGTCGGCTACCTTGTAATCCTTTGTTATGTTTTCTAATCTAAGCATTTTTTCTCCGTAAATTTGTCAGCCGCTTGTCTGATACGGCAGCGTGATTGCAACAGTTCCTTCGATTTATTTATTTTATTACGTTTTTGCTTCGGTGGCTACTTTTTTTCGCGTACTCTTTCAAGTTTTTTGTCGATAAAGCAATATAAATTGTTTTGAAGAAAAGCGCCGTCCGCAAATTGGCAGAACGTATGTATTGAAGTATAACACTACTCTAATATATGAAACATAGCTTATCACACGGACGGGCGGTCTGTCGACGGATAACGGCGGTATATAACTTTGACATAAGCAAAGATATTTCCGTAATCAAATTTGCGGGAGTATAAAAAAAGCCGCCTACACTCATAGAGATTGCAGACGACGGGGGATATTTCCCTTCTAACACAAGACAATTTGACTTTCATGTTCAGGTCTAGTATAATTATAAAAAACAACGGAGTTATGATATATGCCCTCATCGCAACTTTTAATTTTGGGGAATGGATTTGACCTGCATTGTGGATTAAAGTCGTCTTATAAAGATTTTTTTCAAAGCTCAATTCTTGATAATATTGGCGTACTATACGGTTTGCGACAAAAGAAAGCGGAAGCAATAGGTTTTTGGGAAAATTTGTTAAATGAATACTATAAAAAATTTGGAAATGATAATTATAGATGGTGTGATATTGAAACAATTATAAAAGATACCGTTTTGACAATTGAAGAAATTGCTTTTAATGCTATAAAAAGCGTTAGGCAAGGCGAATCGCTTGAAGTAATAAAAACCATCAAAGAATTTTTGTATAAAATTTGTATGTCTTTCTATTTTTCTTTATTACAAAGGAACATTTGTTCGGACGATGAAGCATGTTCTTTACTTATAAATCATATTTTACAGGAATTAAATAAATTTGAGAGAAGATTTTGCAAATACATTAAAGATAATATTGTTAATCCTAAAAACGAGAATGAATTTAATACACAATATATCGTTAATGCGATGAATTTATTAAAAACTTTAACAGGTTTTACTGATATCCAATTTGAAACAATTGACGATATTATAAAGCGTCAGGAAAAAGCATACGATAAACCACTTTCACCAACGATGTGTCAATCTGATTGGAGAGAGAAACGTATATTGTCGCATGAATTTGCAAATTTACGTTCAGTCAATATATTGAGTTTTAACTATACCGCTTTGTTTGATATTTTAGGAGTTGACAGCCCGTGTTTGTATAATAACGTGCATGGCAAACTTTGCTTGAATAAATGTTCAAGAGACTGTACGTCTTGCAATATCATATTTGGTATAGATGATTCAATAATTCAATCGCATGAGAAAAATTTTGAACTACATAAATTCAGTAAAACATACAGAAAAATGCTAAATACTAATGCGGAAACTTGTATTCTGCCGAAAAAAAATAATCGGTTGATTGAAATAAAGTTTTACGGGCACTCACTTAGTGAAGCCGATTACTCTTATTTTCAAAGTATCTTTGATTATTATAATATATATGAAAATAACAAAGTTAGTTTAATATTTTATTATTCAAAAGGTTTTGAACAGACGGACGAAGTTTATCGGTTAATCAATACCTATGGAAAAACATTGATTAATAAAGAACAGGGCAAAAACTTAACTCATAAATTGCTTTTAGAGAACAGGTTGAAAATTGTAGAAATTCCATAATCAATAACAATAGAAAAAAGCAACGGTAAATCCGTTGCTTTTTTCGTTATTTGTATGCCACAAAGCCCGAAATACCGCCGACGAAAATATATTCCGTTTTTAGGTGTTCAAACTCTGTCGACACTGGTGGAGATGATGGGACTCGAACCCACGGCCTATGCGTTGCGAACGCATCGCTCTACCAGCTGAGCCACATCCCCGAGCTTTGATATTATAGCAAACGGAGAAAAAAAAGACAAACGATTGCGTGCATTTTTCCGAAAAAGTTTTGCAAAGCATTGAAGCCGTTTTGAGGCGGCGCGATTTGGAGCGGCTGTTGTTTTGCAAGGCGCGGTTTGCGCGCGGCGGGGGCTGCAAGTCGGACGCGCGCCGTCTCGGTTTAAAATAAAAATACCGAACGAAATTTCAAGCGGTTGACAGGCAAATGCATTGCGGGTAAAGGCGGCTCGACAAATTACGACGAAAAAAGTCGGTGTAATTTTTACAAAAATATAAAAATCGACATAAAATCGTTTGACAAGGGAAAACAGATGTGGTATCTTATCATCACAGGAATGCAAGTTTTAAGACTGCTTTCCTTTACAACAGCCCGCACAGACATTGGTTTTTTTTCCGGTTTTTTTCATTGTTTGCCGGAGCAAATCCCCCTCCTTAATTTTCCAATGTCTATGTATTACACTTAAAAACCGCCTTCGGGCGGTTTTTAAGTTTTTATCCCGATTTATTTCAAGAATCAAGGAGAAGCACGAGTAAATGAAGGTCACAAAAAAACAATTCAACACGAGAAAATGCTTTATCTGCGGCATGGAAAACGAGCGCGGAGTGAAAGCGCCCTTTTACGAAATGGAGGACAAGTCGGTGGTCAGCTACGTGACGTTTGACGAGCTGCACCAAAGTTATCCCGGCAGAGTGCACGGGGGCATAATTTCAGCCATGCTTGACGAGGTGGCGGGGCGCGCGCTGTGGACGTTGGAGCCGGAGGCGTGGGCGGTCACCGGTTCGTTAAACGTCAGGTTTTTCAAGCCCACCCCCTACGGAAAGCAGCTCAAAGCGGTTGGGCGCGTGACTAAAAACACGTCGCGAGGCTATGTCGGCGTGGCGGAGCTTTTCGACGGAAAAACTTTGCTTGCGAGAAGCGAAGGGACTTATTTCAAGCTGCCAGCCAAAACCATCGCGGACGTTGACGTGGAAAAGGAAACGGACGTATATATAGAGGACGGAGTCGAGGAAATAGACGTTTAAATTTTTCTCGGCGGTTTTATGCGGATTTTGACGAGCGCGAAAAAATTTTGGCGTAAAAAGAGTTTTGCGGCGAAAAATCTTGACAACACTTTGCGGTTGGCGTATAATCCGTTTCGTTCGTGAGGGAGTAGTTGGCGGGCTTTGACGTCCGCGACAAGTCAACACATCGGCCTAATGGTCTGGCTTGCCTTAAATGATGAGACTCAGGCGCGTTTTGCGCTTGAGTTTTTTTGTGGGGTTAGAATATTCTCTTCCGCGCATTACATAAAATATTTTAGCTCGGCGGTGTATCGGTATGAGTATTTGGTGGGTAATAATTCTGTTTTTATTGGGTCTTGCTCTGATTATCAAGGGCGGCGATTTTTTTGTCGACGCGGCTACGTGGATAGCGGAAGTTTCGGGCGTGCCGAAATTCGTCATAGGCGCGACGGTGGTAAGCGTAGCCACGACCTTGCCCGAGCTTCTTGTTTCCATTATAGCCACGGCGGAGGGAAATCTTGACATAGCGGTAGGCAACTCCGTCGGCTCGGTTGTCGCAAACATCGGGCTTATTATGGGCATATCAATGGTTTGTCTGCCTTCGGTGATGAAACGCAGGGACCTGCTCGGCAAGGGAATATTGCTTGTTGCGAGCATAGCCCTGCTATGGATTTTTTCGCTGGGAGGCAACCTTAATTTTTGGGAAGGAATAATAGTCCTGCTTATTTTCGGACTGTTTATTTTTGAAAATCTCCGCAGCGCCAAAAAGCACGAATTGAAGCCTTTGCCGACATCGGAGGGCGCGGCGGAGTTTTCTGCGGACGCTCAAAACGTGTTTGCCGAAACAAAGGTGGGCGCCGACGGAGGCGAAGCGTCCTCTGCGGGCGGAGGCGCGGCGGGTGTCAAGCGCGACAAGCGCACTATAACGGTAAACGTATTTAAATTTTTGTTCGGCACGGCTTTCATAGTCGCCGGCGCGCAGCTGCTTGTAACCTACGGCAGCGAGCTTGCAGTGCGCATGAACGTGCCCGAAAGCATAATCGCGGTCACCATGGTTGCAATCGGCACGTCGCTGCCCGAACTGGTGACGACAATCACGGCGATTGCAAAAAAGCAGGCGTCGTTGTCGGTAGGCAACATTATTGGCGCAAACATAATAGACCTGACACTTATTCTGCCCGTCTGTTCGTTTATCAGCGGCAGAAGCGGGCTTGACATAAACGCGCAGACGGTGTTTCTCGATATGCCCGTGTGTCTGGGATTCGTGCTCATTTCGGTCGTGCCGTCAATGATAACGGGGAAATTCGCGCGCTGGCAGGGCATTACCTTGCTTGCGCTCTATATCGGCTATATTGTTGTTCTGAGTACGGGTGTGCTGGGCTTTTGAACGAATAATTTACCGAAAGGCGGGACTCTGTTCCGTCTTTTTTTTGCGCCATGCGGCAATTTGAACGTCCGAGCGGGGCGGTGCGGCAGGGTATGTGGTTCAAAAGATTGTTTATTTGCGGCAATTGGGTTATAATGGAAGCATGGACAAACTGATGTTGCTGGACGGAAACAGCATTTTCAACAGGGCTTATTACGCACTGCCCGTTTTGAACGACAAGGGCGGCAAAAATATAAATGCCGTGTACGGGTTTATGAATATTCTCGTCAAAGCCATGACCGAGCTAAACCCCACCCATATTGCGGTGGCGTTTGACAAGCGCGGGCACAACTTCCGCAAGGATATTTATCAGGGATACAAAGCGACGAGACGTCCCATGCCCGACGATATGGCAAGACAGATGCCCGTCTTGCAGGAGCTTCTTGCCGACATGAAGATAAAAACCGTAGACAGCGCGGGAGTGGAGGCGGACGACATTATCGGCACGCTTACAAAAAGATTCGGCGTGCCGACGCTGATTATCACTGGCGACAAGGATATGTTTCAGCTTGTGGACGAAAAGACGACCGTCCTGCTCACAAAGCGCGGCGTCAGCGAGACGGAAGCGGTGACTCCCGCGCTGCTGCTTGAAAACTACGGACTCAAAGCGGAGCAGGTTGTGGAGTACAAGGCGCTGCGCGGCGACGCCTCGGACAACATCCCCGGCGTAAAAGGAATAGGAGAAAAGGGAGCCGTATCGTTGCTTTTGGAATACGGCACGGTTGATAACATTTACGCGCATATCGACGAAATAAAGGGAGCGTTGAGAACAAAGCTTGTTGAAGGGAAGCAATCCGCCTACATGTCGCGCGAGCTTGCCACGATAAGGACGGACGCCGATATACCCTGTCGGTTTGAGGAGTGCGAGCGTCCCAAGGTGTACGGAGCGGAGGTGAAAAAAACCTTCGAGTGGCTGGAATTCAGGAGTCTGCTCAAACGGCTCCCCGTTGTCGGGGATGTTCGGGAGCAAAAGCTTGAAACGGAGGTAATAAAAATCACCGATACGGAGGAGTTGAGACAGCTTGCCCGAAGGAGCTGCGATGAAGTGGCGGTACTTATAGACGAAAACATTTACGTCAGCTTCGAGGACGGAAAGGAATATGAAATCCCCATCACGCACAACTTTCTCGACGGAATACGCTATCCCGAAGCGTTGGAGGCGCTTAAACCGCTGTTCGGAGGGGAAGGCGGCAAAATCGTTTACGACTCCAAAAGCATGAAGCATGCTCTGGACGAATTCGGTATAACCCTGTCAAACGTCAAATGGGACATAAGCATAATGCAGTATCTTGTGGAGTATCGGGCGTTTAAGGAGCTGAAGGCTCTTGTTGAAAGATACGAGGTCGCGCCGCACGCCTGCGGGTTGAGGCAGCTTAAAGAAATTCTCGCCGCCCAGATGGAGGAGGCGGGGGTAGTAAGACTTTATCACGAGATAGAGATGCCGCTTGCCGAGGTGCTGTTTGAAATGGAAAAGACGGGCGTTGCGGCGGACACGGAGGTTTTGAACAGGCTGGGCGCAGAGTACACTGCCGAAATAGAAAGCGTTTCGGAAGAAATTTATTCGCTGGCGGGGGAGAGATTCAATATTTCAAGCTCCATGCAGCTTAGCCGTATTCTGTTTGAAAAGCTGGGGCTTCCCACCTACAAAAAGACCAAAAAGGGCTTTTCCACGGATACGGAGGTTTTGAACAAGCTGATGAATTTGCATCCGCTCGTGCCGCTTGTTTTGAAGTACCGTCAGGTAACCAAGCTGAACAGCACTTATATAGAGGGAATTCGTCCTTACGTCAGAGACGGGGTTATACACACGAAATACAATCAGACCTTGACCTCCACGGGCAGACTGTCGTCGAGCGAGCCGAATTTGCAGAATATCCCCGTGCGCGACGAAGCGGGCAAGGAAATAAGACGTATGTTCGTCCCGCAGCAAGACGTGCTTATCAGCGCGGACTATTCCCAAATCGAATTGCGGCTGCTTGCCGATTTCTCCCGCGACGCTTCGCTTATCGACGCTTTCAACAGAGGGGAGGATATCCATGCGATAGTCGCGGCGGAAATTTTCGGTATTCCCAAGGAGCTTGTCACCGCCAATATGCGCCGCAACGCAAAGGTGGTCAATTTCGGCATAATTTACGGCATGAGCGATTTCGGACTGTCGGAAAGCATAGGCGTGAGCGTAGCAAAGGCGCGCGAATATATAAAAACCTACTACGAGCGTTACCCGACGATAAAAAATTATCTTAACGGCAACGTCGAGCAGGCGCGAAAGACGGGTTATGTGACTACCATTACGGGACGGCGCAGACAGATTCCCGAAATAAACTCCTCAAATTTTCAGCTGCGCAGCTTCGGCGAAAGAGCGGCGATGAATATGCCCTTGCAGGGCAGCGCGGCGGACATAATCAAGCTTGCCATGATAAGGGTAAACAATCTGCTTGTTTCGGGGGGCTACAAAAGCAAGCTCATAATGCAGATACACGACGAGCTTATCGTAGACGCGGCGGCTGACGAGGTCGACGGGGTGGCGGCGCTGCTCAAAAAGGAAATGGAAGCCGTTTACGTTTCCGAGGTCAGACTTGACGTAAACGTATCTTTCGGAAAAAATCTATTCGAGGCAAAGTGACGTGAAAAGAAAAGTTATTGCGGTGACGGGCGGCATAGGCAGCGGCAAAAGCACCGTATGCCGATTGTTGGAGAAAAAGGGCTTTCGGGTGGTGGACTGCGACGCGTTGAGCCGCCGCGTAGCCGAGCAGTCGGAGACGCTTGAAGAAATCAAACGCGTTTTCGGAAAACGATTTGTAGCGGACGGCAGTCTCGACAGGCGCGCTCTCGCGCGGGAGGTGTTTTCCGACAAAAAAAAGACGGAAACGCTCAATCGGATTTTTCACAGAAAAATTTTCGCTCTGCTCGAAGAGGAAATAGCGCGGAGCGACGGCGCGGTTTTTGTGGAAATTCAGCTGCTTACTCCCGACAGGCACGGGCTTTTCGACGGCGTGTGGGTGGTGACGGCAAGCGAGGAAACGCGCGTCAAACGGGCGATGACACGCGACGGCAGAAGCGAGGAGCAGATAAGGAGCATCATCGAAAGGCAGAGCGCTTTAAAGGGCAAACCGCACAGGGACACGAAAACCATCGTCAACGACGGCGACGCCGCCATGCTGGAAAAAACAGTGGATGAATTGCTCGAAAGTATCGACGCTTGACAGGCAAACTACAATATATTATAATGACTGCATAAACTTCGCTTGACATTTTACGCTTTGCACTCGACTGATAATAATCTTCAAGAGGTTTTTTAACAACGGTTTTGTATGAAGGAGGATTCGCTATGTTCAAAAAACTGATTGCGACAGCCGTTTCCCTCGTCCTGTGCCTCGCGACGCTGTGCGCCTGCCGCAGTTACGACGAATTTTATTTTGATGAGTTGGTCTTTCTTGACGTTTGGATTGGGCATAGCGGCGAGCCGGGAAAAGACCATTTTGTCGGAGAGCAGTTGATTTCTTCGGTGGAGGAGTACGTTGACTTTTGTATAAGGTGGGATATTAATCTTGCCGGCGGATACGAGGACGAGCGCATGGAAAATTTAAAAGAAACCATGCGTCGATGCGGTTATAATTTTTTCGATAAAAAATCTTTGGTGGTCATCGGCTATTATGTCGGCGTAGCCAATGCTTGTAATTTAGTCCAAAGCGTGGCTGTGGAGGACGACGCGCTTGTACTAAACTATAAGGAAGTATATTGGAGCGACGGTGGAATAGTGGATTTTTGTCCGAGAGTCAATTTGCTGGAAGTAAAAAAGGCGGACATAGAGGGTGTGCTTAGGGTGGATTACAGATGCGTCGTCGATTGAAGGGTGCGTACCGTCCGACGGAAAAAAGGCAAAAATAAAAACACAGTTCTTTTTCGGAGCTGTGTTTTTTAATTGTCCTTTTCCGCTTCGGCTATATCGCCGTCGGACAGCGCCTTTAACATAATCGCCGCGCTTGTTTTGTTTGTCGCAAGCGGGATGTTTCTCACGTCGCAAAGACGCATGAGAGCGGATACGTCCGGCTCGTGCGGCTGGCTTGTCAGCGGGTCGCGCAGAAAAATAACCAAGTCGAGTTCTCCGTCCGCAATCATGGAGCCGATTTGTTGGTCGCCGCCCAAGGGACCGCTTTTCATGCGTATAATGTCAAGTCCCGTTTCCGCCATAATCAGAGAGCCTGTCGTGCCCGTCGCAAACAGCCTGTGTTCTTTTAAAACGTCCTTGTACTTGATTGCAAGCTTGATTATGTCGTCTTTCTTTTTGTCGTGTGCAATGAGAGCTATTTTCACGTCTTTCACCTCCTTTTTGTTGTTTGATTGAAGTTTAGCATATTGCCGAGCGGTTGTCAACAGCGGAAAGCCCGTGTGCTGCGTATTTTACAATATTATTGCAAGCGTCTTTGCCAACGGTTGACTGAGCGCGGGTTTTGGTGTAAAATGAATAAAATAATCGAAATCAAAGGAAACCCGATTTCCGCAAGGGGGTAAAATGGAGCAATATGCCATACAAACGCAGAGTCTGACAAAGATATACGGACGCGGTTTCTGCGCGCTCAACAATGTTTGCTTAAATATCCGCAAGGGAGATATTTTCGGACTTGTGGGGCGAAACGGCGCGGGCAAGACGACGCTTATGCGTATTGTGGCGGGGCTTGCTTTGGCAGACAACGGTTATGTGTCCGTAAACGGCGCGACAACCTACGAGGAAAACGAAAAAGAGCGCAGAAAAATGGGCTGCATAGTGGAAGCCCCCGGACTTTACGACGGTCTTACGGCGCAGCAAAACATGGAAGCGCGCGCTCTGCTCGTCAACGCGGACAAATCCCGCATAAGAGATATTCTTGCGACGGCGGGGCTTGAACACGCGCGGGACAGAAAGGTGAAAAATTTTTCGCTCGGCATGAAGCAGCGTCTGGCGCTTGCGCTGGCGTTGCTCAACGAGCCGGAAATACTTATGCTCGACGAGCCTGTGAACGGGTTGGACCCCATAGGCATCAATGAAATCAGAGAGCTGCTTAAAAAAATCAACGCGGAAAAGGGAACCACTATTGTAGTGTCTTCCCACTATCTCGGCGAGCTGGAAAAGCTTGCAAAAACCTTCGGAATACTTGAACAGGGCAGGCTGGTGAGCGTTGTGACGGCAGAGCAGCTTGCCGCCTCGGTGTCAAGCTGCGTGCGGATAACGGTAGCCAACAGTCTTGCCGACACCGTCAAGGCGGTTGAGGCTCTCGGACGGGCGGGTTACAAAGTGCTGCGTGTGCAGAACGACGTGATTTTCGCGGAGGGCGGTCAGAACGAAATTTTGGAGTACGGCAGAATTCTGGCGGAGAACGGCGTGGGAATACGCTCGATAGAAAGCCTGAAAGAGGATTTTGAAAGTTATTTTATCAGGCTGATAAAGGGGGAGGGGAAATGATAAAAAACGTACTGAAAGAAGATTTTTACAGGCTCAAACGCTCAAAAACTTTGTGGATATGCCTGACTGTCGCGGTAGTCTTTTCCTTTCTGATAACCACGTTCTACAATTTTGCCATAGAATTGGCGGGCGAGTACGGAGTTTATACGGGCGTAGACCTGAACGAATATATGGCGCCTGAATTGATGGCGGCGATGGCGTTTTTAAACGCCGAATTGCCGATTTTCTGCATGATTTTTGCGGCGGCGCTTGTGGCGGGCGAGTTTGCGCAGGGAACGCTGCGGCAGATTCTGGCTTCGGGCGCGGGGCGCGTTGGAGTGTATTTTTCTAAGTGGTTAAAGGTTTTTGTCGCGTCGGTGTTTCTGTACGTTGCGACTGTCGTCGTGAGCTATCTTGCGGGACTGATGTACTGGAAGCCCCAAACGGATTATCTCGGGATTATGTTCGGGGACATCGGTCTCGGACTGCTGGGATTGGCGGGCTATTCCTCGCTTTATGTCGCGCTTGCCTTTATGTTGAGGTCGGCGGGCGGAGTCATCGGCGTGGGCATAGGTCTCAACGTTCTTGTAAATTTGCTTACGAATCCGCTGGGCACGAATGAAACCGTAGTAGGCTTTTTTGAAACCGTAAACAAGCTTACGATGTCGGGAGCGTATTCCGCAGCAGTCGGGGAGTCAGGCGTTTCGGCTGTGCTGTACGCCGTTTTTGTGCCGTTGGTGTACCTCGCTCTGTGCGGAGTCGTAGGTATGCTCAACTTTGTCAAACGTGACGTCAGATAGTTGACAACGGGCTGTTTCCGTGTTATAATCAAAACAATAGAATACCTTGCCGCGGGGAGGAAGACGGTGAAAATCCGCCACAGCCCCCGCTACTGTAAACGTCTTAAAGGTCGCGCCTTGACGCCACTCGAAAGGGGAAGGCTGCGCGGCAAAGGCGTTGAGTCAGGATATTCCGCGCGGCAGGAGGAAAAAGCAAAACCCGGAGGGAGGTGGACGCTTGCGGCAGAGCGCTTTGGCGCCGCCTTTTTGCGTGTATTTTTCTTCGGAAAAATACATTTTTTTTTTGGAGGTACATTCAGATGAGAAGAACAACAAAAAGACTGCTTGGCATTATGCTTGCGTTTGCGGTGCTTGCCGCCGCTCTCGTTGCGTTTGCGGGCTGCGCGGGAGACGAGCTTAAAGGCGTCATGACAATAGTGATTGACAATCAGACCGAGCCTGCGGTGGAAATAACCGTAGACCTTGCCGAGGGAGAGTTTACGACGAGGCAGCGGCTGCTTGACGTTTTGTTTTGGCTGGGCGAAAAGGATGAGATAGATTTCAACTTTACGGGCGGCGTCACGGGAGCGTTTTTGAGCGACATATCGAGCAAGGGAGAAAATGCCGTTTCAGTCGCAAACAACGCCGAAGAAAACAAATGGCTGTATATTTACACCTCCGTCAAGCAGGACGAGGACGTGTCCGCTTACAAGTCGGAGTACGAATACGACGGCGTGAAATATGTGAACTCGGGCGTGGGAGCCTCCCATATGCACTTGGAGAGCGGGGCGGTAATAATTTTTACTTACATAGTTTACGGCGGTTGAGATGAAGGATTCGGCAAAACGGATAGCGCTTGCGGCTTTGTTCGCGGCGCTCGTTTCCGGCGGCAAGCTGGCGCTTATGTTCATACCCAACGTAGAGGTGGTGAGCATACTGCTTGCCGTTGCCGGATATTGTTTCGGCGCGCTTTTTTCCCTGTCGGTAAGTCTTGTCTTCTGCACGGTGGAAACGGCGCTCTGGGGCTTCAACACATGGGTGATTCTTTATTTTGTCTATTGGCCGCTTGTTTCCCTGCTTTTCGGGCTTATCGGCAAATCGCGCCTTAAAAACAGGTGGGTTACGGCGGGGCTTGCGGCGGCTATGACCTTTTTTTTCGGCGTGCTGTCAAGCGTTATCGACACTCTCATTGCTTTCGGCGGCGGAGGCTTTGTGTTCAACGGCGAGGATTTTTTTCTGCGGTTCGGCATACTTTACGCAAGGGGAATCGTATTTTTTGCAGTGCACATTGTATCCAACTTTATTCTTTTCGCACTGCTGTTCAGACCGCTGTGCGAGTTGGTGAACAAACTTAAAATCAAAATGTTTCCCGAGGAGTCGCTGTGAAAATTTTTTTCTCAACCGAGCCAAATCTGTTGACTTTTTGCGACGGTTCGTTATATAATCAAACAGTCGCGACTTGAAACGCGGGAGTGGCTCAGTGGTAGAGCGTTGCCTTGCCAAGGCAAATGTCGCGGGTCCGAATCCCGTCTCCCGCTCCATATCTCAAAAGAGACAAAACAAATATCCGACAGAAGTCTGTCGGATATTTGTTTAAGCCGTTTTTTGCAAAGACAGAGAACGCAGGGCTGACTGTCGGCGACTTTTGCGGCAGTGTATGCGTCGAATTTTTTTGGAGAAAGTCATGTCAGAGGAAAAAATACTTGAAATTGCGTTGAAGCAGAGCGCGGAGGATTTCGGCTGCGCACGGCGGGATTTTTTCGCCGACGAAAATGTCGTAAGCATTCTTGACCGCCGCTCCGAGCGCGCTCGCAAGGACCTGAAAGGAGAACTTTTTTTCGACGTGGCGTCATTCGGCAAAAACGCGATTGTGTGCGCGTCTCGCGAGCTGAGCGGGGAAGCGTATGGTTTTGCCCGCGCTTTTTCGGGCAAAAATTGCTTCGGCGCAGACGCAATACGCTGGCTGGACAAAAATCTTTTCGGTAGGGGGCTTGAAGCGGGAGCGGTTTCGCTGTATTTCCTTCCGCTAGGCGAGCCGACTTGTCCGACTCCCGACAACGTGCGGTTTGTTTTTTTGGAAAAAGAGAGTCTCCCGCCGTTTTATCTCCCGCAATGGTCAAACGCTTTGTGCGAAGAAAGGAAAAGTCTTGACGTTTTTGCCGTCGCCGCGCTCTGCGGCGGATTGACCGCGGGGCTTGCGGGCGCGTCTTGCGACTGTTCCGATATGCTTCAGATAGGCGTTGACGTCCTGCCCGCGTTCAGAGGGCGCGGGTTGGGCGCGGCGCTGACGTCGCGGCTTGCGGCTTGCATCCGTGCTGCGGGCAAGACGGCTTTTTACTGCTGCGAGGCGGGAAATCTGCCGTCGATTAAAACCGCTTTGCGCAGCGGATTCAGACCGACGGCAACCCGTCTTTCGGCGCAAAAACAAAAGCCCGACGCATTTTAAGCGGCGGTCGGGGGAATTTCGCGTCAAAAAAACCCGCCTGTCCCAAGCGTTGGTCGCTGTCTGCGGGTCAGTACGGGCGAAGTTAAATATCCTTTATTCCGAGCAGATAATCCGCCGACACGTCGAAAATTACGCACAGCTTTCTGATTGACGAAATGGACGGTTCTGTTCTGCCCTGTTCCCAAGACGCGTAACAGTTGGGAGAAACGCCCAAACGGCTGCTGACTTCTTTTTGTTTCAATTCTGAGAGTTTTCGGATTTCTTTCAATGTTTCAGAAAAATTTTCCTGTTCTATTCTCATGCAATAAATTTTACACAAGTCGAAAAAATAAACGCACTTTTACCCAAAATGAGTAGCGGTAAGAACAAAATTCGATGTAAAATGTAATTATACGCGCAATATGTTTAGAATAGTCCGTCGCCTTAGAGCCGCGCGCGATTGACTTTTCCGAGCGATTGTGGTAATTTATTTAACACTTTCTGCAATGACGCCAATGTTCGAGAGTTCCCCGTTTTATTGACTTTTTAGGACATTTACCAACAAAACAGTATGAAATATGTGCTTTTTTCTCTTTCTTGCAACGAAATTCGACAAAAAACGAGAAAATTGTACAAATTTAGCGTTTTATTTTGTACAATAACGGTAGACAAGCGCAAATCGTATGTGTTATACTTTATCACAAGGAGGCCGATAGAATTGAAAATAGCTTTAATCGGTGAGGATACGGAAAGCAAAGCCAAAATCAGGGAATATTTTGCTCAAAACAATGATTATGAATTTGTGTTTGACGAAGCGGACGGCTACAAGGCGTTGCAATATTTCGACGAAAACGACGTCGACGTGGTGATAACGCCCATTATGCTGCCCGAATTGAATGCGTTCGACTTGATGGAGCATTTCAGAAACAAAAAATCCATGAAGTTTCTGATTTTGTCGGAATTGAAGTCGGAGGCTTTTATGATGAGATGTCTGACAAGCGGAGCGGCGGGATATTTGTTGAAGCCGGTCAACTGCGCGGTGCTCGCCGAAAAGCTGCAAAATCTTCAATCGGCAAAAACAACCTTTACGACTACGGGCAAGCCGTCCAATCTCGGCAAAACTTTGGACGAAAAGATTTCAAACATTTTCATAACCGTAGGCATACCCGCGCATATCAAGGGTTATCAGTATCTGCGCGACGGCATCAAGTTGGTTGTCGAAAACTCGCAGAAAATCAACAGCATAACAAAATGTCTCTATCCCGAGATTGCCAAACGCTTCGGCACCACGTCAAGCAAGGTGGAAAGGGCAATCAGGCACGCAATCGAGGTCGCCTGGAACAGAGGCAAAATAGAAAACATCAACAATTTGTTCGGCACCAAAATTTATACCGCCAACGAAAAACCGACCAACGGCGAGTTTATTGCGCTGATAGCGGACAAAATGCTGCTGGACGAAACCTGATTAGAATTAAGTTCCCCGAAAAGACAGGCTGTTTGCCTGTCTTTTTTGTTATATGAATAAAATTCATGAAATTTCACAAAAATCGGGGTTAAAAATGCTTGACAAGTGCAGGGGGGGGGGGGGTGCTAGAATGTAGTATATGCTGCATTCCGGAAGCGCGCATAAATATTTGTCCCATAGGAAAGGAGGAAAGAAATGGGAAAGAGAATCAGAGCTTTACTGATAAGCATGGCGGTGTTGCTTATGGCAATGGTGAGTTTGGCGTCATGCGGGAAGAGGACTTACAGCGTGACGTTCAAGAGCGGAACGGAAACGGTGGCGGTAGCGGAGACGGACAAGGAGGGGAGAGTATACCCGGCATACGCGGAATGCGCGGAGGGAGTGCGGTTTGTCGGTTGGTACGAAAGCGAGGAGTCGACAACTCCGTTTGACTTCGAAAAAGAAATAACCTCCGACATAACGCTGTACGCGCGGTTTGCGTCGTTGACTTACGAAGTGAAGTACGACGCCGGGTGCGAGGGGTTGAAGGCGCCCGTGCAGGAGAGCGTCAATCATGACGGGACGTTCACCGTCAAGGCTGCGCCCGAGAGAGTGGGCTACGAGTTCAAGGGATGGACGGACGGCAGCGGGCTTTACTTCGACGGCGACGTATACGTTGCAGACGGCGGCACAATCACTCTTGTCGCCACTTGGGAGTACAGACAGGTAGAAGTAAAATTCGTAGGTTACGACGGCGAAATAGTCAAAAAAGCGCCTTACGGTTCGGACGTGCTGCCGCCGGAGGATTTTGAGCTTCCGCACCAGTTGTTTTGCTATCGTTTGTCCGACTGGGAGGGCGACGGCGATATGACCGAAGTGACGGAAAACCTTACCTTCAACGCCGTTTACGAATATGCTCCTACGGCGGAAGAAAATTTTGAATTTACTTTAAACGACGACAAGCGGAGTTACAGCGTTGCAATCAAAGCAGGCTCCGTAAGTTTTCCCGAGGGATTGGCTATTCCTTGCGAGCACGACGGATTGCCCGTGACAAAAGTCGGCGACTGCGCTTGGCTTGAAGTAAACGGCGACGTTTACGTGCCGTCGTCGGTCAGGGAGCTGCTTGCAGGCGCCTTCGCGGGGCTTTCGGGAGCATGGCGAATAATTGCGGCGGAGGGATTGGAAACGATAAACAACAACTCTTTCGCTTATATTACCGATACGGACATACTGCTTCCCGCTTCCCTTGCCGAAATGAACGGAAAGCCTTTTTACGATACCTCTTTGTCATTGATAAGCTTTGCCGAGGGCGGCGCAAATTTCAAAATAGAAAATGACGGTTTGTATTCCGCAGACGGAAAAACTCTTTATCTTGCGGACAGTTCCGTCGTTACGTTCACCGTTCCGCGGACGGTCGAGCGTCTTGCAGACGGATTGTTTGCCGACTTTCAGTCGCTGCAATCGGTTGTAGTCGATGCGGATTTGGAGACGCTGCCTTCAAGCACGTTTTATCAGTGCGGCTCTCTTACAACCGTAGTATTCAACGGCGTTGTTAAAAAAGTGCTCGGTTTCAGAGAAAGCGAGAATATAACCGGCAACGAAAACGACGTCTATACCGATGCAAACAATTTCGGCGCGTTTTTCAACTGCCGCTCTCTCAAATCGATTGTGTTCAAGGACGGTCTCGAATACATAGGCGACGGCGTTTTTACCACATTCGGAAGCGCTCTTGAAGAAATAAGCATACCCGCGTCGGTCAAAGAGATACATCCTTTCGCTTTTTCCGAAGCAAACTTTTATTCAGGCGGACTTAAAAAGATAACGGTTTTCGGCGACACGACAAATTCGAGATATTATTCCGACGCCGATTCCGCCTTAATCGAGCGGAACGAAAACGGCGACAGGCTGCTTTTGTTTGCCAACGGCTCGCCGCTTACCGAGTATGTCGTGCCTGCGTCCGTTAAAGAGCTTGGCAGAAACTGTTTTTTCAGAAACGCCAACTTAGTCAAAGTAACCTTGCCGTCCGACATAACCGAGCTGCCGTACGGCTGTTTTGCGGTGTGTCTTTCGCTCAAAGAAATCGTTCTTCCCGCTGTGTTGAGAAATGCGTCCTGCGACTCGGCGGACGGAGCGACGAACGGTTTTGTGGGCGGTTTGCAGCCTTCGGGCAAAAGCGGCGTGTTCGGCGGCTGCGAGTCGCTGGAAACGATTAATCTCGGCGATACCGCGCTTGAATACGTTCACGAGGGTATGTTTTCGTATTGCTCCAAGCTTAAAAGCGTCACTCTTCCCGCGACCGTCAGGGGAGTGGGAGCTTACGCTTTTGAAGGCTGTCCCGTAGAGGCTTACGCTTTGAGCGGAGAAAGCGAGTTTCTTTCCGTCGAGGAGGGCGTGCTTTACGACAAAGGAAAAACTCTGCTGATTGCTTACCCGCAAGGCAGAGAGGAGCAAGCCTTTACCGTGCCGGCAAGCGTTGCGGAGATTGCAGTCGGCGCATTTGCCGACTGTCTGCTCGAAACGGTAGAGTTTGGCGACGGCGTGGCGGTAATCGGAGAAGGAGCTTTTTCCTTTATGTCCGCGCTTAAACGTCTCACGGCGGGCAGCGGAGTTGAAAAAATCGGAGAAGGAGCGTTTTTCAACTATTATTACGGCGGCGACGAAACGGATACGCAGGATAATGCAAACGACGTCCGATTTGTATTCGGCGGTAGCGCTCCCGTATTCGACGGTACGGAGTTTTTCCCTCAAAACGCAACGATAAAGGTGCCGACGGAGCATTTTGCGGGCTGGTACGCCAAGCTGTTTCCTTTCGGGCACTCCGTGCTGCTCGACAAAACGGGCGTGCCCGAGACGACGTTTGTGCTTGTCGGCGCGGACGGAAAAAGGGAGGAGCTTAAAGCGTTGGCAATAGACGTTATGCCTCTGCCCGACGGCGGCGCGTCGGGGAAATATTTTACCGGCTGGTTTTTTAAGGACGGAAGCGTAGACGGTGACTGGGGAACGGAGGCGGCGTTTCCTTTGGTAGGCGACGGCATTGAGACAACCGTTACCGTTTATTCAAGGTGGTCGGACGAGGCGCGGGAGGACGGAAGCTGCAAGGAATTTGCTTTCATTCTTACGGACGAAGCCAAAACTTTTACACTCTCAAACGGCGTTTACGTTTTCAGATACGACTATAAAAAAACGGAGTTCGGCTTCCTGTCGTTGCAGTGTTCGCTCGAAGCTCTTGACTTCGCCTATATCTTTTCGGTAGAGGATGCGACGGGCAAAACTTATCTTCCAAACGGAATTTTCGTCAACAGCCCGACGACGTTGTATTTCACTGTCGTTTTTTCCGATATGGAACAGACTTGCGATTGGGAGTTTTTTATCTCGCAATGAAATGTCGCGCTCAAACAAAAGTCGGGGTTTACCATAGGGAATTTTTACCACAGTGAAAGAAGTATAGCGCACTGTACCTTGCGAGCAAGGCAGTGCGCTAATCTACTTTACTTTCTAAATCATTTATTATATAATAATAAAATAAAGGTAACTTAGTAAAGAGGTATTGATATGGTATGTTCTTATTGTAAGAAAAAAATGTCTGACGGTTATATTCCTGCAATTCAAAGTGCTTTAATGTGGATTCCCGACAATGAGAAAGTGCCGCTATTTATTTTTAGTAAAGCAAAAGGAGGCGTAAATTTAACAAAAGTTCCGTTTTTTAAAAGGCAAAAGGCAAAATCTTATTATTGTGGCAACTGCAAAATTGTGATTACTCCGGTAGCTGAAGATTATTAAGACAAAGTTAGAAAATGAAAAATAATTTAATGATTGGGAGACAAATTTTAATTCATTGAGTAAGAAAAAAAGAGCGGAGATTTCAAAAATCTCCGCTCTTTTTTTGAGATATTTAAGAATTGCACTTTTACCCATGCTTTGTGTTTTAATATTTGTCCGTGTAAGGCTGGTCGGAAATGCCTTGTGCTTTGAGCTTGGCAGTCATTTTGTCGAGGCGGGTTTTATATCATGCGAAAAAATGCCCTGTCAAGCGCGGGCGAAAGGCGAAAACAGGCAACAAAAAACCCCCGACTTCGGGGGCAAAAAAGGGGGAGGGGAATTTAATTTTCAAACAAAGGTCTGCGGCTTGCGAGAATGTCGTTTTCCGGGTCAAGGCTGAAAATGCCTTTTTTCAAAATCGGCACCACGTGTTGGTCAATCATGTGGTCGATTTCTTCGTCGGACAGGTCGGGCTTAATCATGGTGCGAAGGGCAAGGAAGCTGTTTATTCCCATAAACAGATAGGCTGCCGAGTCCACGTCCACGTAGTCGGCCAGCTCCTGTCTGTCGTAGGACAAAGAGCGGATATAGCTTGCGCCGAAAGAGCGGTAGTAATCCACGAAAAGGCTTTTGTCTACCGTCAGGCTTCCCCACAGGATTTCAAACATATCGTGATTTGCCGCGCCGTATTTGACAAACGCCCGCAAACCTTCCTTTTCCTTTTCAAGACGTGTGGTGCAGTTCTTTTTGAGCAGCGCTTCGTTTATTGTATCCTTGATTTCGCGCTGTACGTCCTCCATCAGGCAGCGGTAGAGGGCTGTTTTGTCGTCGAAGTAAATATAAAACGTGCCGACGGCGGTATTGCTCTCGCGGCAAATGTCGGTTATGGACGTCTGATAAAAACCGTTCTTGGAAAAAAGCTTGCGCGCGGCTTTCAGAATCTTGTCCATTTTGCTTTTGCCGAGCTTTGTTTTGGGTTGTGTTACGCCTTTGATTTCGGAATTGTTCATGTTTTAAAACCTTAATTTTTTGCTTTGAAAACACTTTTTTGTTTTTGCCGTGTATATAATAATACTTCCCGTTCAAAAAAGCAAGCGATTTGTGAATCTTTTTCATATTCAAAACAAAAAGTTCTTTAATCGGTTTCGGGCAGGCGAATAAAAATGAAAAAATCACCGTGCCGTTATTTTTTAAACGGTTGACTTTGCCTGACGGCGAGGCTATAATTAAATCGATAAAAAAATATCGATTTAATCTTATCGATAAGCCGTGTATTTAAAAAACAGGGGATTTTTTCAAAGAAAACGGGCAATAATTAACAAATCCATGCGTTTTCATTTTTAAAATCCGTTCGCCCCGTTGACAACGGTTGGTTGTTGGGCTAAAATATACGCGCAAATATGAGGATTGTTCATAAATGAAATCGTTTCATATTTGCGGTTTTTAAGAGCAATATATTTAAAAGGAGATAAATATGAATTACTCGGAAATCAAAATCGGTCAAAAGGCATCGGTCACCAAGACCTTCAAGGACGAGGACGTAAGAAAATTCGCCGAAGTCAGCATGGACGTCAACCCGATTCATCTGGACGACGAATACGCGAAAAAGACCGTTTTCGGTCAACGCATCGTGCACGGCATTTTGACGTGCGGACTTATTTCCGCAGTGCTTGCCAACAAGCTTCCCGGAGAGGGAACTATTTATCTGGGGCAGGAAGTGAGATTTACGTCGCCCGTGCTTTTGGGAGACACAATCACCGCCGAGGTGGAAGTCGCGGAGATGAGAGACGACAAACACATCATCAAGCTCAACACCGTCTGCAAAAATCAGGACGGCAAGGTGGTTGTCTCCGGCGTCGCGACCGTAAAACACGACTAATCTGAACAGGAGTATCGTTTAGAAATGGACAAGGTTTTTAAATACGAGTTATTCAACAAGATGATAAGGGATTTCGCGGTCAACGAGGTCAAGCCTTTGGCTCACGAGGTTGACGAGCAGGAGCGTTTCCCTTACGAAACCGTCGAAAAGATGGCAAAGCTCGGACTCATGGGCATAATCGTACCCAAAGAGTACGGCGGCATGGGCGGAGATTACAAAATGTATATCAAAGCCGTGGAGGAGCTTTCCAAGGTCTGCGCCACGACGGGCGTTATACTTTCCGCGCACACCTCGCTGTGCATTGCTCCGATTATGGAGTACGGCAACGAAGAACAAAAGAAAAAATATCTGCCTAAGCTTGCGTCGGGAGAGTGGCTTGGCGCTTTCGGTCTGACAGAGCCGAACGCGGGCACGGACGCCAACAATCAGACAACCACTGCGGTGAAAGAAGGCGACCACTGGGTGCTCAACGGCAGCAAAATATTCATTACCAACGCCGGTCCCGCCAACGTATATTTCGTCATAGCGGTCACGGGACGCAATCCCAAGGGCGTGGAGTGCGCCGCGTTTATAGTGGAAAAGGGCTTCCCCGGATTTTCCGTGGGCAAGAAAGAGCTGAAAATGGGTATACGCGGCTCGTCCACCTGCGAGCTTATATTTGAAAACTGCATAGTTCCCGAAGCCAATCTGGTTGGCAAAATCGGCGAAGGCGTCAAAATGGCGCTCAAAACTCTGGACGGCGGCAGAGTGGGCATTTCCGCTCAGGCGCTCGGCATAGCCGAGGGCGCGTTGGAAGCCACCGTCGCATACGTCAAGGAAAGAAAGCAGTTCAACAAGCCTATTTCGGCATTCCAAAACACTCAGTTCTGCCTTGCCGACCTGTACACCAAGATAAACGCCGCGTCTTTGCTGGTTGAACGCGCAACCGAAGCCAAGCAGAACAAGTCGCCCATGCTGGGTATGTACGCCGCGCAGGCAAAGCTGTTTGCCGCGGAGACGGCAATGGAGGTCACGACCAAGTGCGTGCAGCTCCACGGCGGCTACGGCTATACGAGAGAGTATCCCGTCGAGAGAATGATGCGCGACGCCAAAATCACCGAGATTTACGAAGGCACAAGCGAAGTTCAGCGCATGGTTATTTCCGGCGCGCTGCTCAAAAAATAGGAGATAGGCAGAAATGAGAATTTTAGTTTGCATGAAACAGGTTCCGGATACGACGGACATAAAGATAGACCCCAAAACCAACACCCTCAAAAGAGACGGCGTGCCTTCCATTATGAACCCCGACGACAAAACCGCTCTGGAAGTGGCTTTGCGCTTGAAGGACGAGTACGGCGCGGAAATAGCGGTCATCTCCATGGGGCCTCCTCAGGCGGAAATCATGCTCAGAGAGGCTCTCGCCATGGGCGCCGACGAGGCTTACCTTATGACGGACAGGGCGTTTGCGGGTTCCGACACTCTTGCGACCTCCACAATCATCGCCGCCGGCATCAAAAAAGTGGGCTGCGACTTTGTTATCGGCGGACGTCAGGCAATCGACGGCGACACGGCTCAGGTGGGACCTCAGATTGCCGAGCATCTCGGATGGCCTCAGATAACCTACGCCGTAGAACTCAAAAAGGACGACAAAGACGTGTTTACAGTCAAGCGTCAGTTTGAGGACAGATATCAGATGCTCAAAGTAAAGGCTCCTTTCGTGGTTACCGTTCTTTCACAGATGGCGACTCCGAGATATATGCACGTAAAGGGCATTGTCGAGCAGGAAGAAAAACAAATCAACATCATCAATTTTGCCGACCTCGACCTCGACGTCAACAACATAGGTCTTGCGGGCTCTCCCACTAAGGTCAAGACCACGTTTACTAAACAGTTTGACAGCAACAAAGAGGTCGTGGAGCTGCCCGTTGAAGAGGCCGCTAAGCTTATCGCCGAAAAATTGGCTGAAAAGCATTTCATCTGAGGTCGGGAGGAATTTAAAATGGCTAAAAATATTTTCGTTGTTTGCGAACAGAGAGATAACAAAATCCAAAACGTAAGCCTTGAGCTTTTGGGCGTCGCCAATGAGCTTGCCGCAGTCACTAAGGAAAAAGTTTGCGCGGTTGTTTTGGGCGACAAAATCAAGGAAGCGGCGAAAGAGCTTGCAGGCTACGGCGCGGATATCATATACGTGGTGGAGGACAAAGAACTTAAATATTATCTGACGGAGCAGTATTCGCAGGCGGTGTATCAGGTTCTCAAAACCTATGAGCCGAACATTGTTCTTTACGGCGCGACGAGTATCGGTCGCGACCTCGCTCCCAGACTTTCGGCACGTCTGAGGACGGGACTCACCGCCGACTGCACAAAGCTCGAAGCGGACGAGCAGGGCAATCTTTACATGACGCGTCCCGCTTTCGGCGGCAATCTGTTCGCCACCATAGTGTGCCCCGACCATCGTCCTCAAATGTCCACCGTCAGAGGCGGCGTTATGAAAAAACGCGAATTCGACGCGGGCAGAAAGGCGGAAATGGTGGAAGTCAAAATAAATTGGGACAAATCCCGCTTTGCGGTTTCCGTTGTGGAAGAAGTGCTTGCCGAGAAATCCGCGGAGAGCATAGACGACGCTAAATTCCTTGTTTCCTGCGGAAGAGGCGTCAAAAACAATCTCGAAAAGGTCGCCGCCTTTGCCAAGAGCATCGGAGCCACGACAAGCTCCAGCCGCGCGTTGGTGGACTCGGGACTCATGCCTTCCGAAAAGCAGGTCGGTCAGACGGGTAAAACCGTGCGTCCGCAGGTGTATATGGCTTTGGGTATTTCGGGCGCGGTACAGCACCTTGCGGGTATGGAGGAGTCCGAATTTATCGTTGCAATAAACAAGGACAAGGACGCTCCCATTTTCAAGGTCGCGCATCTCGGAGTGGTGGCGGACGCCAACGCGATTCTGCCTTATCTTGAAAAGGAAATCAAAAAACTCGCGAAATAATGGCTTTTGCAGCCGCCGATTAAGCATTTTGTATTAAAAGGCGGCTGTTTTGCTAAATTTCGATGTTTTCAGGGGAATAATGTTAATAAATTTGTCAAATACTATTGACATTTTTCCAAATAATGGTAAAATTTGGATATGAAACATATTCACAAGTGAATCGGTTTCATATCCTTTGATTAAAAACAAGGAGATGGAAACAAATGTGTGACAAAAAAGTTTTTGTAGTCGCCGCCAAGCGTTCCGCCATAGGCAGTATGTTGGGTTCGCTTGCCAACACTCATCCCGCCGACCTTGGCGGAGCAGTGGTCAGGGCTTTGCTTGAAAGCGCCAAGGTTGCTCCGGAAGCCGTAGACGAGGTTATCGTAGGCAACATACTACCTGCCGGAAACGGACAGGGCATAGGCCGTCAGGTCGCAATCAAGGGAGGTATTCCCATCGAAACGCCCGCTTACGCCGTCAATATGGTGTGCGGCAGCGGCATGAAGGCCGTTATCAACGCCGTTGCGGAAATCAAGGCGGGCATGGCGAATCTCATTGTCGCGGGCGGCGTCGAATGCATGAGTTCGGCTCCTTACCTTATTCCCAAAAACGCCCGTCAGGGTATAAAAATGGGCGACTTCAAGGTTACCGACCACATGGTTTTTGACGCTTTGACGGATGCGTACAGCAAGGTTCACATGGGTATTACGGCGGAAAACATAGCCGAAAAATACGGGATTTCCCGTCAGGCTCAGGACGAGTTCGCTTACGCCTCGCAGACCAAGGCAATCAAGGCGGTTGACAGCGGCGCGTTCAAGGACGAAATCGTTCCCGTTACGGTAAAGGTCGGCAAGGAAGAAAAGGTTTTCGACACCGACGAATATCCCAACAGAAACACCAATCCCGAAAAGCTTGCCAAGCTGCGTCCCGCATTCAAGCCGGACGGAACGGTGACCGCGGGCAACGCCAGCGGCATAAACGACAGCGCCAGCTTCACCTTGATAGCAAGCGAGGAGGCTGTCAAAAAATTCGCACTCACGCCTATGGCGGAAATTATCGCGGTAGGTCAGGGCGGCGTAGACCCTCAGTTCATGGGACTCGGTCCCGTGCCGGCGATTTTGCAGGCGCTTAAAAACAGCGGACTCAAACTCAGCCAGATGGAGGTCTTGGAGCTTAACGAAGCGTTTGCCGCGCAGTCCTTGGGCGTCATACACGAGCTGTCGCAGAAGTGCGACTTAAAGAAAGAGGAGATACTCGCGCGCTGCAACCCCAACGGCGGCGCCATCGCGCTCGGACACCCTGTCGGAGCCAGCGGAAACAGAATTATCGTAACACTGCTGCACGAAATGATAAAGGCGGGCAACAAGCTCGGTCTCGCAAGCCTGTGCATAGGCGGCGGAATGGGCACCGCGGTCATACTCAAAAGAGACTGATTGAAAAAAAACAAAGTCGAAAATAAAAAATTTATTCAGAGGTGTATATTATGAGACTTAACGGAAAAGTTGCCGTTGTTACCGGCGGCGCAAAAGGACTCGGCGGCGAAATGTGCCAGCTGTTTGCAAAAGAAGGCGCGAAGGTTGTGGCTGTGGATATGATGCCTTTGACCTATGAAAACGCCAATGTGGAGTTCTACAAGCTCAACGTCACCAGCTCCGAAGACTGCAAGGAGTTTTACGACTACGTTATCAAAAAATACGGCAAGGTTGACGTATTGGTAAACAACGCGGGCATCACCAGAGACGCCATGACGCGCAAAATGACCGACGAAATGTGGAACGCGGTTATTTCCGTCAACCTTACGGGCGTGTTCAATCTGACTCGTCTTATCGGACCTCAGATGGAAGAAATCGGCGGCGGCAGTATAATCAACATTTCCTCCGTCGTAGGCGAATTCGGCAATATCGGACAGGCCAACTACTCCGCGACCAAGGCGGGCGTTATCGGTCTCACCAAGACATGGGCAAAGGAATTTGCCAGAAAGGGCGTGCCCGTGAGAGTAAACGCAATCGCTCCCGGCTATATCATGACGGACATGATGAAAACCGTGCCCGAGGATTTGCTCAAAAAGTTTGCGGGACAGACCATGCTCGGCAGACTCGGTCAGCCCATAGAAATAGCCAACGCCGCGCTGTTCCTCGCTTCGGACGAAGCGTCTTACGTGACGGGACATCTTTTGAGCGTAAACGGCGGAATGAGATTGTAAACCGACGAAATTCGGTCTCGGTATTTTTACTAAAGCAAGGCAATTCTCTCCCCAAACGGGAGAGAATTGCCTGTCGGTATTTCGGTTGTTCTTTCGGACGACCTTTTGCAGGGCTTGCCGCGTGTGATATCGCTTGTTTTTGTCAATAATATAATGCGGTATTGCGACGGAAGCGACCTTTCGGGGGATTATTTTCGGAAATTAAAGGAGTAAAAGATTATGATTGACGTAGGAATTGTCGGCGTAGGGACGTATCTTCCCGAAAAAACCATGAAAGCGGCGGAAATTGCCGGACTCACCAACGGAGTGTGGAGCGAGGACGCCGTTATAAACAAACTCGGAATAAAACAGAGATATTTGCCCGGTCCCGATGACGGAACTCAGGAAATGGGAGCCAAGGCGGCTTTGAAATGCTTGGAAAACACCGGCGTCGACCCCAAAGAAATAGACGTTATCTTGTGTATCGGCGAGGAGTGGAAGGAATATCCTCTCACCACGTCCGCCTGCTATATTCAGGACAGAATAGGCGCGACAAACGCGTGGGGTATAGACGTGCAGAATCGTTGCTGCACCTGCGTGTCCGCGATGAAAATCGCCGCGGATATGTTGAGAGCCGACGACGAAATAAATACCATTATGATTTGCGGCGGATACCGCAACGGCGACTTCGTGGATTTCACGGATAAAGATATGTCCATGATGTACAACCTTTCCGCAGGCGGCGGCGCAATCATACTGAAAAAGAATTACGGAAAAAATTTGCTGCTGGGCAGCAAAATCATGTCCGACGGCAGCCTTGCGAGAACGGCGGGCGTCGAAATCGGCGGTATAGCTCATCCTTTCACAAAAGACAACATCGAAGAGGGATACAAGTCGTTGAGACTTCTCGAACCGCAGAAGATGAAGGACAGACTCAACGAGGTGTCCATGCCCAACTGGTATCACTGCATAGACGAAAGCTTGAGACAGGCGGGAATGACGAGAAAGGACATCGGATATCTTGACGTCCTGCACATGAAACGCAGCGGCCACAAGGGAATGCTTGCTGAATTGGGACTTACCGAGGAGCAGAGCATTTATCTCGAAGATTACGGTCACGTAGGACAAATAGACCAGATTTTGTCGTTGGAGCTTGCTTTGAAAGCCGGCAAAGTCAAGGACGGCACGGTAGTGTGCATGATAGCCGCCGGTATCGGGTACGTCTGGTCGGCAAACATCATCAAGTGGGGTAACAAATGAATTTTTTACAAGTCATTGTAAATAGTCTGCCGCAGATGGCGATTTACTCTCTGGCGACAATAGGTATAGTTCTGATTTTCAGAACAACGGGTACCACCAACTTCGCGCAGGGGCTTATCGCCACCTTGGGTACGTTTATGACGACGCAGATGGCCTTGTATGCGGGGCTTCCGCTCTGGCTGGGGTTGATTATCGGTATGGCGGTGGCGTTTTTGATGGGCATATTCATGGACGTCGTGCTGATTCGCAACGCGCGTAAAATAAATGCGTCGGGCAAACAGATGATAACCATGGGTATGCTGCTCATACTCTCGTACGTGATTCCCGTTATATTCAAGAATATAACTTCCAACGGCAATCTCGGAGAGGTATTCGAGTCGGGACCTTTGACCTTTAAATTGTTCGGCGTCACTCTTACAATCGCGCGCAATTACGTTTACGTAATCATACTTGCAATTTTGCTGTTGGCGGTGGTGTTTATCTGTCTCAAATTCACCAAATGGGGACTGGGCGTCAGGGCTACCGCTTCCAACGAGGTGGTTTCTCAGATGCTCGGCATAAACACCAAGGTGATTACTGCTTTCAGCTGGGCAATTTCCGGCGCGCTTGCGACAATTGCCGGCGTATTTCAGGCGGGCGGCGTCGCGCTCAACGTCACGATTATGAGCAACGTGCAGGTGTTCGGCTTCCTTGCCTGCGTATTGGGAGGCTTCAACAGCTTTTTCGCACCGATCATCGGTACGATAATCATACCTTTGCTCTACAACATATTCGGCTCGCTTCCCATTCAAAATGCGGGAATGTGGCAAACGGCAATGACGTTTATTGTCGTTATGATACTAATCCTGGTATTCCCCAACGGTATATTGGGCAAGAAAACTATAAAGAAGGTGTAATTATGTTAGGATATCATTTGAAAAAGAATGTTAAACCGATAGTAAAGCATCCGTTTTTCGCCTTCATAGTTTTCGGATTGGTATTGATTCTGCTCCAAATTTTAAGCTGGACTGCGGGATTTCCCAAGTCGTCGGCAATGAGCGGAATTGCGACGGTGCTTATCTATTCGATAGTGGGCTTCGGTTTTACGTATCTGTTGGGATACGCGGGGTTGGCGTCGCTCGGCACGGCGGGCTTTACGGGGCTGGGAGCATATATAGTCGGATATTTTCTGCGTGAAACGGGCGTTCCCTACATCGTGAGCATTCTCGTCGTGCTTGCCGTGTCCATTATTCTGGGCGTTGCCGTAGGATTTATTTCCCTTCGTATAGAGGGTATATTCCTTGCAATCGTTACTCTCGGTCTTTCGGAAATACTTTACCAGATTTTTACCAACTGGATCGATTTTACGGGAGGTCCGAACGGCAGCTCGGCTTCCATACCGATTTTTCAGAAATGGCTTGGACTCAGTACGACGACGTCAAAAAGAGCGATGTTTATCGTATTGGTTGTTGTAGTGGTTTTTCTCATGATAATCACCTTCAACCTGTGCAAAAGCAGCACGGGACGCGCCATGCTCGCCATGAAAAACAGCACGTCGGCGGCGCAGGCGATGGGCATAAGTTTGCTCAGATACAGACTGCTCGCTTTCGTTCTCTCGACGGTATATGCAGGTATCGGCGGCATTATGTTCATGAGTTATCTGGGATACGCTTCGCCCACAAACTGGACGCTTATGTTCTCCCTCAATCTGCTTGCCGCAGTCATTATAGGCGGCACTCGCAGCCTGTGGGGAACGATTGTCGGCTGCTTTATCGTATTCGGACTGACTCCGATTTTCTTCCAGGATATTGCGTTTTTGAGAGATAATTCGTGGTTCATGTACGCGTTGATAGGCGTGTTGATTATTCTTATAATCATGTTCTATCAGGGCGGCTTGGTTCAGCTTGTCAGAGATATAATAAACGGCATAAAGAAGGCGCGCGCAAAGAGGAGACTCTACAGATATGGAGAAGAAGAATAATCAAATGGTCGACAAAGAAAAGGAGCTTAAAAACGTTGCTCCCGACACCGACGTTGCTCCCGATGTGACGGACGCTTCCTCTTTTCAGGGAGAACCTTCCCATCCTTCGTCCAACCGTCAACAGATGCGGTTGATTAACAGGATAGATTATTACAAATGGAAAATCAACCTTTTGACCGAGTTGATTTCCGTGGAAAGAGAAAATCTTGAAAAGAGTCGGGATAACAGAACCGGCGCCTTCAAAGAAAGGCAGAGGAGAAAAATTTTCCCGTTAAAACTCAAAGCGTCCGATGTCGACGAGGCGGTAGAAGAGCTGTACGGTCGGGATATAGAAAAATTCGACAAGCGGCAAAAGCTGAATTTCAGAGAATACAGACAGAATCTGCGCAGAGCGGAAGGTCTGCTCAATACCGACGGCACGCTCAAGCGTTTCGAGCTTGATGCGGAAGGCAACGAAATTCCATTTGAAGCAAAGCTGTCGGCAGAGTCCGAAGAGCTGCTCAAAGCGTTTGAGGTTTCTCAAGCGGAACAGAGAGCGGCGTTTATAGAAGGGTTGAGAGTCAAGGCCGTAGCAGCCGTCGGCGAAGGGGCGGCAGACGCGGAGGATATTTACGAAGCGGCTCGATTAGAAGACGAGACTGCGTTGGAGTCTTTCGTCGCGGAAGAAAATTCAAGAATAGAAAAGCGTATGGAAAAATACGTCGAAGCGACGCAGCAAAAAATCAACCGCTACAACGAAAAGCTGCTTTCCATGCAGGAAAAGCTTGCCGAGCTTATGGCGGAAGAGGAGGCAAAATTCGGTGTGGAGCTGCCTGCCGACGTCATATTGCGGCTTGACCGTCTGATTATGGAGTTCGGCGGCTTGAAAGCGGTAAACAATTTGTCCTTCGACGTCAAAAAAGGCGAAATTTTCGGTCTTATAGGTCCCAACGGCGCGGGCAAAACAACGGTTTTCAACTGCATAACTCAATTTTACAAGCCTACCGGCGGATTGATTTATTACAGAAACCGCGAGGACAAAGTAATAGTTCTCAACAAATATCAGGTTCACGACGTAATAAAGACGGGTATAGTGAGGACGTTCCAGAACGTAGAGGTCATTTACGAGCTTTCAATACTCGACAATCTGCTCATTGCGGCGCATACGCAGTACAAAAGCAATATTTTCGCTCAGATGTTCAACACAAAGGGCGTAAGGCAGGAGGAGGCGGTCAACCGCAAAAAGGCTTTGAAGGTGCTGGAATACTGCGGTCTGCTGGACAAAAAGGATTTGCCTCCCGTCGGTTTGCCCTACGGCGTACTCAAAAGGATTGAGCTTGCAAGAACGCTTATGGCGGGTGCGTCTCTCATTATACTGGACGAGCCTGCGGCAGGTCTCAACGACAACGAAACAATCGAGCTTGCGCAAATGATAAGGCGCATCCGCGACGAATTCAACGTCACGATTTTCCTTGTGGAGCACGATATGGGACTTGTCATGGATATATGCGAGCACATCTGCGCGATTTCCTTCGGCAAAAAGCTGGCTTACGGCACGCCTCAGGAAATTCAGGCGAACCCCGTCGTTCAGGAGGCTTACCTCGGTACCAACGAAGTGAAAAAGGAGGCGCAAAATGGCTAAAATTCTCGAACTGCGCGACTTGTGCGTGAGCTACGGAGCTATTGACGCCTTGAAATCGGTCAATATAAGCGTCGAGGAGGGCAGCATCGTTGCATTGCTCGGTGCAAACGGCGCGGGCAAAACGACAACTCTCAGAACAATATCCGGCGTTGTCAAAGCCAAAAGCGGACAGGTTCTGCTCAAAGACGAGCCAATCACCAACAGAGTGCCTTACAAAATTGCCAGTCTCGGCGTAATTCAGTCCCCCGAAGGTCGCCTTATTCTCAACGGGCTGACTGTGGAGGAAAACTTGAAGGTCGGAGCATACGGCTTGAAAGGACAGGCAATACGGGTGAAGAAGCCTGACGGCAGTTACGAAACCGTCAAAATGAGCAAGTCGCAGCTGATCAAATACAACTTTGACAAGGTGTACAAGCTGTTTCCCATTTTGCAGGAGCGCAAAAAGCAGCAGGCGAACACGCTCAGCGGCGGAGAACAGCAGATGTTGGCAATCGGCAGAGCGCTCATGGCGTCCCCCAAGGTGCTTTTGCTTGACGAGCCGTCGCTCGGACTTGCACCTCTGATTATCCGCGATATATTTGAAATAATAAAGCAGATAAAGGAAGAGGGCAACACCATTCTTATCGTAGAGCAGAACGCTTATCAGACGCTCAAAATCGCGGACTACGCTTATGTTTTGGAGCTTGGCAAAATCAGTATGCAGGGTCCCGCAAACGAGCTGATTCACGACGAGCGCCTTGTTGAAGCATATCTTGGCGGCAAAAAGGATTAAGTCGCACAAAATCGGTATTTTTGTCCCGAAAGGGGCAATGATATAAAATAAAAATAAAAACGACTGATGGAAAGACATCAAAGGAGAAAAAGTAGATGAAAAAAGTTCTAAAATCAGTAGTCGCGGTAGTTTTGTGCCTGGCTATGGTTTTGTCTTTGGCAGCCTGCGGTCCCAAGTACACTAACGGTATTTCTACCGAAGAGTTTACCGACAAAAAGACCGGCGTAAGCTACAAAGGCAGAATCAAAATCGGCGCGGCGATTGCTCGCACGGGCGCTTACTCTTTGGTCGGTGAGCCTTACGGCGGATTCTATGATTTGTACGTAAGATACATCAACGAGGAGCTTGGCGGAGTTGCCAAAGGTACGGGCGAGGGCGCTTTGGGTTACAAGCTCGAAGCAACCACGTATGACGATCAGGGCGACGGCGCGCAAGGCAAGAACTATATCCAAAAGCTGGTCGAAGACGACGGCGTATTCGCGTTGGTCGGCAATCTCGGCACATGGAACATTGTTGCCGCTCAGGACTATATAGAGGAAAGCGGAGTCCCCAGCGTTTATTGGGGAACGGGTTCGTCCTATCAGTATTTCAACCCCGCAGAGGGAAATGAAAGATACACTTTCCCCGTGCAGCCCATTTACAACACCGAAGGCAGAATAATGTACCTGCGTGCAATGCAGCTTGCTTCTCTTGAAGGCTCCGGAGTTACGTCCGTCAGCAAAATCGGCGTTATCCACTCTTCTTCCGACGACGGCGCGAGCATAAAAGCCGGTATTGAAGAGCAAAGAAACATTAACCTTGCGACTGACCCTAATCAGCCTACGGTTACTTATGCCCAGATGAATTCTACCGTTGCAACCGAGCTGACCGCTCAGGTTCAGGCAGTAAAGGATTGCGACGTTGTTATCATTGCGGGCAACCAGACCTACTTCCAGGCGGCTTACAACGCAATGCAGACCGCTAACGTAAGAAAACCCGTTATCACTTCTTACGTCAATATCGCTCCCGCGACCGTTCCCGATGAAGCGGTTGATGCCAATGCGTCCGATATTTACGGCGGAGCTTGGGTTATAATCGACAATTCCGCGGATGAGCGTCAGAAAGCCGACTTCACAAGATTCGTAGGTATATGCACTTGGGGCGTAGAAAAGGGAATTATCAGCCAGAGCATCGCAGATTCTTATATGATTTCTGCTTACGCAATGTCCTCCTTTATCGCTCTCGAAGTATTTATGGAAGGCATCAATAGACTTGCCGACAAGGAAATCACCAGAGAAGCGTTTCTCGAGGCTATGGAAAGCGCGCCTATCAATGTGCCTATTTCCGGCGGCGTAAATTATGCCAACGGTCAGAGAATCGGTTTGGACGGCATGAGCTTTGTTAAGTATGTCAGACCTACCGAGGCAGGTGCGGCAGCTTCCACGGGAACATTTGTGAATGTTATCGGAATGCAGTCTATCGACCAGATACTCGGCGAACTCGGCGACGCAGAATAATTCTGTCAGACAAAATGCAGTAAAAGGGGAGGGTTTCCTCCTCTTTTATTGCTAAATTCTTTAATTTAAAAGCTTTGATATAGTTGAACGTGAAGCCGCGTTTTTTGAGTATGCGGGCTTATCGGCAAGCGCGTCGATGCGTCCGCAAATTTAAAAAATTCGAGAGAGGTAAATTTATGTCGGAGTTTTTGTTCAAAGGAAAAAAAGTTTATTACGAGCTGCACGGGGAAGGGGAACCCATCCTTGTGCTTAACGGAATCATGATGTCTACGGAAAGCTGGAACGCCTTCAAGCCTTCTTTTTCCAAAGACAACCTTCTGATTCTTGTGGACTTTTTCGATCAGGGCAGAAGCGACAGGCTGGATTTCGAGTACAAACACGATTTGCAGGTGGATTTGCTCAAAGCTCTGCTCGAACACATAAAAATCGACAGGGTAAACGTGGTGGGCATTTCCTACGGCAGCGCAGTCGCGCTGCAATTCGTGCTGAAATATCCCCGATGCGTCAGACGGCTGTGTCTGTTCAACGGCGCGGCGCGTACAAGCAGCTGGCTTACGGAAATAGGCTGGGCGTGGAACGAAGCCGCAAAGCTCGGAAGCGGCAGAGATTATTATTACACGACAATCCCTCCCGTTTACTCCACGTATTTTTACGAAAGGCGTCTTGACTGGATGAAAAACCGCGCCAAAAAGCTTATTCCGTATTTTGACAGAAAGGACGTTCAGGAGAGCCTGATCAGACTGACAAACAGCTCCGAGGGCTACGACGTTTCCGATCGTCTGGGAGAAGTCGAGTGCCCTACGCTGATTGTGAACGCTACCGACGACGTTCTTATTCCGCTTGTGGAGCAGACAAGACTTCACGATGGCATAAAAAACAGCGAAATGGTGATTATCCCCAAGTGCGGTCACGCAAGTATGTATGAAAAGCCAATGCTGTTTTCAAGCCTTGTGCTCGGTTGGATAAACGTCAAAGACGAGGATTACGAATCTATTTTCGCTTAAAAGGAGGGAATAGGAAATGGAAATTTACGACAAAAAGTTTGTGGAACTCGGCAACGGAGAAAAATACGCGTTCATCGAAACGGGTAAGGGCGCGCCGTTGCTGCTTATTCACGGCAACATGTCAAGCGGCGTGCATTTTTCGCCTATCTTGCCCGCCCTTGCCGAAAAATTTCATTGCTTCGCACCCGATTTGCGCGGCTTCGGCGACAGCAGCTACAACAAACCCTTCGGCAGCCTGAAAGAGCTTGCCGGGGACGTAAAGCTGTTTGCCGACAGAATGGGCTTGAAGGAGGCATACGTCATAGGTTGGTCCACCGGCGGCGGAGTGGCTTTGGAGCTTGCGGCTGCCGAGCCGCAATTTGTCAAAGCCGTTTTTTCCATTGAGGGAGCGAGCCACAAGGGATATCCCATATTCAAAAAAGACGAAAAGGGTATGCCGATAGTAGGCAGTCTTTATTCCTCTCCCGACGAAATGGGAGAAGACCCCGTTCAGGTCAAGCCCGTGAGTCTTGCCTTTGCCGCCAAAAACTTTCAGGCGACGGACGCGCTGTGGAAAGCCACCATATACGTTGTGAACAAGCCCTCTCAGAAGGACAACGAGATACTTATAAACGAGACCATGAAGCAGGTTTGTCTCAACGAGCTGGATTGGTCGCTTGCAAACATAAATATGTCAGACTCGCCCAATTTTTATCAGAAGGGCGACGACACAATTAAAAACGTCGTGTGCCCCTGCGCGTTCACAAGCGGAGAGCTGGACATGGTAGTTCCGCGCTACATGGTCATGGAAAACGTAAACGCGGTGAAAAACAGCAAGCTCTTGGCTTACGAAAAGTGCGGACATTCGCCGCTTGTCGATTGCCCCGACAGACTGATAAAGGACATAACGGAATTTTTTGCCTGACGGCGCAAAGGAGAAACGGAAGCTTCCGTTTCTCTTTTTTTCTTTGCTTTCGGGTGCCGTGCAATGACTTGATAAGCTGCGCGAATTATGCTAAAATATAAGAAGATTGTTTGAAGCGGGGTATTCCATGAAAACAGGTATTGTCGCTCCCTCCCGACAGGAGCTTGAACCTTTTTTGAAGCGTTGCGAAAACGTAGAGGCAACAAAGCGCAGCGGTTTTGAGTTTTTTACCGCCACGCTTTTCGACAAGGAGCTGGTTTGCGTCATCTGCGGCATATGCAAAACAAACGCCGCGTGCGCTACGCAGGCGCTTTTGGACGGCTTTGACGTAAGCCGTGTGTTTCTGCTGGGCGTGTGCGGAGCAATCAGTCCCTCCCTTAAAATAAAGGACACGATTGTGTGCACCTCGGTGGCTCATCACGACGTGGAGCAAGGTATTTTGACGCAAAACGAACCGCGCTTTGCTTCGGCGGCGTTTGAGTGCGACAAAACACTGCTCAACGCCGTGCAGAGGGCGGAGCTCAACGGGCTTCCTTACGGAGTGAAGCTCGTTTACGGAAAGGAGGTTACCGGCGAGTCGTTTGTGGACAGGGACGGGCGCGAGCAAATCGTCGCGGCGCATTCCCCGTTGGGCGTCGACATGGAAACGGCGGCGGCGGCGCAGGTGTGCGCGCTCAACCGCGTGCCTTTTCTTGCGCTGCGCACCGTGACGGACACGCCTTTTGAAAGCGGTCTGGAAGTGTTCGGCAAAAATCTTGCAAGCGCTTCGGAAATATGCGCTTTGGCTCTGTATGAAACGCTGAAACAGCTGTGACGGAGTAGATATGCACAAGGTTGTTATTGCACCAGATTCGTTCAAGGGAGTTTTGAGCGCAAGAGAGGTGTGCGACATAATCAGCTATAAAATAAACAGGCATTATCCCTTTTGCCAAATTGTCAAAGTGCCTGTCGCGGACGGAGGAGAGGGAAGTATCGAGGCTTTTCTCTGCGCAAAAAACGGAAAAAAGATTTTTTGCGACGTCAAGGGCGCAAACGGCGAAACCTTAAACTGCTATTTCGGCATTTTTGAAAAAACCGCGGTGGTGGAAGTGGCTCAGGCGGTGGGGCTGAGTCTGCCTACGCGCGCGCCCGCGCTTTCGGGTACTACCTACGGCGTGGGACAGCTTATCGGTCAGGCTGTCAAAATGGGCGTGGAAAAAATACTTCTGTGTCTTGGAGGAACAAGCACCGTGGACGCGGGCTGCGGGATGGCTGCGGCTCTCGGCGCAAAGTTTTACGACAAGGAGTTTAGGGAATTTCTGCCTGTGGGCAAAAATCTGTGCGAAATCAGGTCGGTGGATTTTTCCGCGATGCGCCGCCTGTTGGGGCTTGTCAGAATCAATGTTTTGTACGACGTGGACTGCAAGCTGTGCGGCGACGAGGGGGCGGCGGCGGTGTTCGGTCCGCAAAAGGGACTTACGCCGTCCGAAATTTCCTTTGCGGACAAAAATCTTGCTCATTTTGCCGAAGTCGTAGGTCAGGCTTGCGGCTTTCGCCCCGAAGAAATCAAAGGCGGCGGCGCGGCGGGAGGTATGGGCGCGGGCGCAAAGGCGTTTTTCAACGCCGACATGAATCGGGGCATAGACGCCGTGCTGGAAACGATAAATTTCAATTCTCTCATACGAGACGCGGATTTGATTATTACGGGAGAGGGGCGGCTGGATTCGCAAAGCGTTTACGGCAAGGCGCTGAGCGGCGTTTGCCGCGCGGCAAAGAGGATGAACGTGCCCGTCGTGGACATCGTGGGCGAAGTGGGCGCCGTGGACAGAGAGCAGCTTTACAGATTCGGTCTTACCGCCGTTTTTGCGCTCAACAACGATATAAACTGCGGAAACGCCAAGGAAAAGAGTACGCTTGCCTTGTCTGCGCTTACAGACGAAATTCTCAACCTTTGGTCAATCGGTAACAGAGCGGACAACGCAAGGAGCTTTAACAAAATATGAAAAAAATCGCGGTGTTGACAAGCGGCGGAGACGCGCCGGGAATGAACGCCTGCATCAGGGCGGCGGTTCGTTTCGGGTTGTCAAAAAACATGGAGATGTACGGAGTCATGCGCGGGTACGAGGGGCTTTTAAAGGGCGACATATTCCGCATGTTCCGTCATTCCGTCACCGACATAATACAGCGCGGCGGCACGATTTTGAAAACCGCCCGCAGCGAAAGATTTTTCGATGAGGAAGGGCGCAAAGAGGCTCGGGACAGACTTGCCGCTCTCGGAATAGAGGGGCTTGTGGTCATCGGCGGCGACGGCAGCTTCAACGGCGCGGCAAAGCTCGCTTGCGAGACGGATATAAAGGTCGCCTGCATTCCCGGTACGATAGACAACGACTTGAATTACACCGACTATACGTTGGGCTTCGACACGGCGGTGAACACCGTGCTGAACGCGGTAAACAACATACGCGACACCATGTCCTCCCACGACCGCGCGTGTATCGTGGAGGTTATGGGACGCAGCTGCGGAGACATTGCCCTGTTTTCGGCAATCGGCGGCGGCGCGGACGCCGTTGTAACGCCCGAAAAAGGACTTGACCTTGACGCGCTTGCCGCACAGTTGAAACAGGGCGAAAAGCTCGGAAAGTCAAGCAACATAATTTTGCTTAGCGAGGGAGTGTGCTCCGCCCAGTCTCTCAAAGAACAGCTTGCCGCCGTCACGGACATGACTTTAAGGACGGTGACTCTCGGTCACGTTCAGAGAGGAGGCTCTCCTTCGTTGAGAGACAGACTGCTTGCCGCCCGTTTCGGAGTCAAAGCAATCGAGTGTCTCATTGCGGGAAAAAAGGCGGTTGCCGTGGGCGTAAGAAACGAAGAAATCGTGGCGGACGACCTGCAAAAGGCTCTCGCTTATCCTGCGGCGGACAGAAGCGAGCTGTTTAAAGTGTGCGAAATCCTCTGCCGATAGAACATGAAAGGACAAAACAAATGAAAAATCCGACATACATTGCCGATATGCTTTACAGATACGCCCGAAAGCGTCCTTTGAGACTGCATATGCCGGGACACAAGGGACGTATGGGCAAGGATATATTCGACTCCCGTTTGGATATAACGGAGCTGGGCTTTTCCGACGATTTGCGAAACTCGGGCGGGGCGATTCTCGAAAGCGAAAGGCTTTGCGCGAGGCTTTACAAAACCAAGCGCGCGCTGTACACGGTAGGCGGAGCGACGAGCGGCGTTCACGCGTTTGTAGCTGCTTCAAAGGGAAAAATTCTTACCGACTCCTCCTGCCACGTTTCGGTGGACAACGCCGCCGAAATTTTCGGAAAAACGCTTGTAAAGCTGGAAAAACCCAAATTTTCCGCACTGAGTTTGGATGATGTAAAGCGGGCGATAGACAACGACGGCGAAATAGGCACGGTGCTTTTGACGAGTCCCGACTATTTCGGTTTGTGCGCTCCTCTTGAAAAAATACGCGACTATCTTGCCGAAAAAAATATCATGTTTTTTGTGGACGGGGCGCACGGCGCGCATTTCGGTCTGGACGACGAACATCTGCCCGCTTGCCCCGCGAAATTTTGCGACGCGGCGGTGGTGTCCTGTCACAAGACGCTTCCCGCGCCTACCCAAACGGCGGCAATCCTGACAAACAGCGATATTTTGGCGGACGAGCTTAAAAAAAAGCTGAATATGCTCTGCACCACAAGTCCGAGTTACATTCTTCTTGCAGGGCTTGACAGAGCAATCGCCTATTGCGGCGAGCGTGCGCAAAAAAGGCTTGCAGAGCTTTACTATTGGCTGCTGGTGTTGAAATTCAGGCTTGCGCTTCTTGACGTGCCCGTGCTGGAAAACGACGACTTCACGCGAATAGTCATGGACATGAGCGTGTGGGGAGTATCGGGGAAAGCCGTCTTTGAATATCTGTGCAAAAAAAATATTTTCGCGGAAATGTACTGCGACGACAAGGTGGTGCTGTTGTTTTCCATGAAAAACGACAGATGGGACGTAAGGCGGGTAATAAACGCAATGTCGCGTCTGTCAAAAAACAAGCCCCCCAAGGAAAAAGCGACGGGTACGGGACCGTTTGAATATCCGACAAAAGAGCAAAATCAATTATGAACAAATTTGTTACATTCGAGGGCTGCGACGGCGTGGGAAAAACGGCGCAGCTCAAAAAGCTGAAAATTTACTGCGACGCCTTTAAGCCCGACGTCGTTTTTACGAGAGAGCCGGGCGGGAGCGCAGTGGCTGAAAAAATCAGGGGAGTCATACTGGACGCGGGCAACGCGGGCATGACGGATATGTGCGAAGCGTTTTTGTACGCCGCCGCGCGCGCCCAACACTTGAACGATATTGTGCTGCCCGCGCTCAAAGCGGGAAAAACCGTTTTCTGCGACAGGTATGTGGATTCTTCTCTGGCTTATCAGGGAGCGGGGCGCGGTTTGGGCATAGAGCGCGTGTGGCGTCTTAACCTGTTGGCGACGGACGGAGTTATGCCCGAATGCACCGTTTTTTTCGATTTGCCTCCCGACAAATGCTTTGAACGAAAGGGCGGCGCGGACTGCTCTGACAGAATCGAAACGGGCGGAAGGGATTTTCATATGAGAATTTACGACGGTTACAGAGAGCTTGCCGCGCGTTGGCCCGAAAGATTCGAGGTTGTGGACGCTTCGGGAACGATTGACGAAATTTTCTCCGACCTGACGGCACGTCTCAAAAAACGCGGAGTTTTGTAATGGACGGAGTGGTCATGGATTTTCTGCTTTCGGACGCCATTTTCGGCGAGCTTAGAAAGCAGTTCGGAGAGTCGCGCGCGGCGCACGCTTTTCTTTTGGAGTGTCCCGACGCTTATTTGCGGAGGGACGCGTTAAGACTTCTTTCGGCTTTTGCAGTCTGCCGCGACGGCGGCTGTCTTGTTTGCCCCGATTGCAGACGCGCGCTCAAAGGCGTGCACTGCGACGTAAAGTTTCTGCCCTTTGACGCGGAAAAGGGAAAAATCACCGTCGCGGACACGGACAAGCTGATTGAAGACGTGCCGCTCAGACCTCTTAACGCAAAGAACAAGGCTTATCTGTTGGACGCTTCTTTAAGCGCGGGACGGGAGGAGTGGCAGAACAAGCTTTTGAAAACATTGGAGGAGCCGCCTGAAAACACCTTTATTTTTATTGCGACGGCAAACGCGGAATCTCTTTTGCAGACGGTAAAAAGCCGTTGCGAAATTTTGCGAATAGGCGGCATGGAAAAAGAGAAAATTTTCGACGCGCTTTGCTCGCGCGGCATTGACGAAAAAACCGCGCGTTTTGCTTCGGGCATTTGCGGCGGGCAGCTTTCCAAGGCGGTTGCAGTTGCGGAAGACAAGAAATTCATCGATACCGCGCGTTTTGCAGTCGATTTTTTCGCAAGGCTTAAAAACACCAAAAAAACTCCGCCGTTTATTGCGGAGCTAAACAGGAGAAAGGACTCCGCCTTGCTTTTTTACGAAATGGCGGAGTTGATTATGAGGGACGCGGCGGCGATTTCCTGCGGTTTGGAAACCGCGTTGCCCGACGAGTTCAAGGAGCAGCTTGAAGTCATTGCCGCGGATTATTCGCCCGAAGCAGCCGCAAGCGCGGTCGGGCATATAGAATACGCCAAGCGCAGAACGGACAGCGGAGGAAACTTTGCGGTTGTCGCGGACGAGCTTGTTTTGAAAATATTGGAGGACAAATACAGATGCCGGAGATAATAGGCGTTAAATTCAGAACGGTGGGCAAGGTATATTATTTTGCTCCGAACGATATAGCTTTCGAGGTAGGCGACGGCGCGATAGTGGAGACGGCGCGCGGATTGGAATACGGCGACGTCGTGACTGCAAACAAGGAAGTCCCGCAAAGCGAAATCGTGGGTACGTTGAAGCCCGTCGTGCGCAAAGCAAACGCCAAGGACAAGGAAAAGCATTTAAAAAACGAAAAACGCAAGGCGGAGTGCATGGTCAAGGCACGGGAAAAGATAGAAGAGCGCAAGCTTGACATGAAGTTGAAAGATGTGGAGTTTACTTTCGACGGCAGCAAAATCATATTTTATTTTTCGTCGGAGTCGCGCGTGGATTTCAGAGAGCTTGTAAAGGACCTTGCGTCTATTTTCCACGCGAGAATAGAACTCAGACAAATAGGCATAAGGGACGAAACAAAAATGTTGGGAGGACTCGGTCCGTGCGGCAGAGCGTGCTGCTGCAATCAGTTTCTCAAGGATTTCGAGCGCGTGTCGATAAAAATGGCGAAAACTCAGGGGCTTTCGCTCAATCCCGCAAAAATCAGCGGTCTTTGCGGCAGACTCATGTGCTGTCTCAAATACGAAAACAATCATTATACGGAAACCGCAAGACTTATGCCCAAGGTGGGCAGCGAGGTGGTTACGCCCGACGGACGCGCCCGCGTTGAAAGCGTGAATCTGCTTAAAAAGAGCGTGCTTGTGAAAATCGTGAACGGCGACGCGGTGGAGTTCAAAACTTTCGACGTCGCCGACGTAAAGGCAAAAAAGACCATAGCCGAGGACGTGGACGACACGGTTGCCGACGAAGAAATTAAATCGATTTTGGATTGATTTTTGTTGACATTTGAAATGCTCGGCATTATAATATCCGTACAAAGTATTTTTACAAGGAGATACGTATTATGGCTTACAAAATCGGTTCTGAGTGCATTTCTTGCGGTAGCTGTCAGGCTACCTGCCCCGTCGGCGCAATCAGTCAGGGTGCGGATAAATTCGAGATAAATCCCGAAGTTTGCATCAGCTGCGGAGCGTGCGCCGCACAGTGCCCCGTGAGCGCAATCAGCGAGGAATAACACGGTTTTAAAGTCCGCCTAGTGGCGGACTTTTTTATTGCCTCAAAACAGCCGACGCGCTGTTGACCTGTCCTGCAAAAAAATGTTATAATCGATTTATGAACAATTTGAAGCCGGACGAAAGAATAGAGGATTTGCAGTACGGAGGGCTTAAAATAATACAGAGCGCGTCGGAGTACCGTTTTACGACCGACGCCGTTCTGCTTGCAAACTTCGTCAGAGGCGCCAAGGGCAAAACGGTGGTGGAGCTTGGCGCGGGCTGCGGAGTCATATCGGTGCTGATTTCAAAAAAGCAGCGTCCCGCAAGACTTGTCGCCGTGGAAATACAGCCTGTCATGTACGACCTTTTGGAACGCAACGTAAAGCTCAACGGACTTGACATAGAGACCGTTTGCGCGGATATGCGCGACGCCGAAAATTTTGTAAACGGCGCGGACATTGTCGTATGCAATCCTCCGTACCGCGCATTGAACAGCGGCGAGGGACAAATCAAGGAAAGTATAAAAAACTGTCGGCACGAAACACTGATAGACCTTTTCGGAGCGGCGGGGGCTGCGTCGTCCGTTCTGAGGTTTAACGGAAGCTTTTTTCTCGTGCATCAGGCGGAGCGCTTTGCGGACGTGGCTTGCGCCCTGCGCGCCAACGGAATGGAGCTAAAAGAGGCGTGCCTGATTAAGTCATTTTCGGGACAAGTCCCCAAGCTCGCTCTGTTTAAAGCCGTCAAAGGTGGCAAGGTGGGGTTAAAATGGCTTCCCGACCTTGTGGTGTTTGACGAGAACGGCGGCTACACGCCCACCGTCAGACGCTTGTACGCAATGGACGAACAGTAAGGAGGAAATTTTTTTGGTTTATTTCGTAGCGACGCCTATCGGAAATCTCGGGGAAATAACGTCCCGAGCGACGGAGGTTTTGAAGTCTGCGGACGTGGTTTACTGCGAGGACACGCGCCGCAGCGCTCTTTTGTTGAAGCATATAGGCTCGTCGGCTCCGACAAGGAGCTACCACAAATTCAACGAGGAGCAGCGCTTAAAAGAAATTTTGCAAGCGGCGCGCGAAGGAAAGAACATTGCGATTGTTTCCGACGCGGGTATGCCGTGCGTTTCCGACCCGGGACGCGTTTTGGTAAACGCTCTGATTGAAGACGGCTTAAAGTATACCGTCGTCAGCGGAGCAAGCGCGTTTCTCAACGCTTTTGTTTTGAGCGGCTTTGCCGCGCCTTTTACCTTTGTCGGTTTTCTGCCCGAAAAAAAAGTTGACAGAGAAAGACTTATGCAAAGAGTTGCGTCCTTGTCCGCAATGATTTTTTACGCGGCGCCTCACGACGTCAACGAAAATCTCGGTTATCTGTACGAAAGGTTGGGAGACAGGAGAGTTGCGGTAATAAAAGAAATAAGCAAAATTCACGAAAAAGTGACTTTTTTCAATCTGTCCGAAGCGCGCGTCGAGGAGCCTCGCGGCGAATACGTGTTGGTGACGGACGGCGCAAATGAGGAAAACGCGCTCAACGGTTTAAGCGTGGAGGAGCACGTTTCGTTTTATGCGGACAAGGGCATGAGCAAAATGGAAGCAATCAAACAGACTGCAAGAGACAGGGGCACGAGCAAGAACGAAATCTACAAACTCTTTTTCAACAAAGACGAAAACAATTGAAACGCAAACTGCAACACGGTTCGACAAAGAAAGACACGGGAGAAAAACTGTGTTTTCAGTCTTTAAAAATCAAGGCTTGATTGCACTTGCAAAAATACAGGCGCTTTGATATAATTTAACAAATGTTGAAAACTCACGAAAGAATAGCGGTGCTGGACGACTTCAAAGGTTTCATGCTGTTCTTTTATATTTTTGTCCAGGTCATGACGCTGCCCAAGACGTTTGCCACGCCCGAATGGTTTGCGCACAGCAAAATCGGCGGACAAGCTTTGCCCTTCTTATCAATAAGCATAAGCGATTTCGGTCCCGCGCTTTTCTTTTTCGTCATAGGCATGGCTGCCGTCTGCGCTTTTGAAAACAGAGTAAAGAGGGACGGACTCAAAGCCGCGCGCAGGCACTATCTCTATCGCAACTTGGCGGTCGTGGGCATTGCCGCCGCTGCGCAGTTTGCGGGCAACGCCTTGTCAGGCTCCTCATACGACTGGAACGCGCTGTCGAGCGTGGGGTTTGTCGGCGTTTTGATGTATCCCTTTTTGAGAAAAGGAACCTGGTTTCGTCTTTCCTCCGCCTGCGTCCTGCTTGCGTGGTATCAGCTTTTCCGTAGCGAGCTGTTTGCCCTTTTGGGAGGAAACGAGGGAGGCATTGCCGCCTGCTTCGGTTATCTGGGGCTGACGCTGCTTGCTTCCGTGCTGTCCGATTTGCTGAAAAAGGAGCTTATGCTTTACGGCGCGGGAGTGGTTTGCCTGGGAGTCGCCGCTACTGTTGCGCATTTTGTTTTGCCTCCCGTTTTCAGAGAGTACAACGTGTCGTATGTTCTGATGTCTTTGTTTGTGATTTCGTTGCTGTTCTACGGCTTTGCGGTAGTCAATTCCTTTGTGAAAAAGAACATACCTTACGTCAACTCGGTGGGAAAAAGTTTGTTGTTCTTTTTTGTACTCACCTACGGGAGCACTTTCTTGTCAAGACAGCTAATCAAAGCGCCTCTGACGCTTGCCGGCTGCATAATACTTTCCTGCATTATTTTCACGGTTTATTGCTTTATTGCAGGAGAGCTTGAACGCAGGAATATAGTTATAAAATTGTAAAGGAGAAAAATTATGGAAGAAAAGCAAGTCGAGACTGTCGGAAACGACGCCGAATATGCGGACGGGACTCAAGTTCCCTTAGCAGCGCAGACGGAAGTCAAGGAAAACAAAATTGTCGCAATCGGGCGCAGCCGCGCGCTGGACAACGTGAGAGGATTTATTATTATCATGCTTGCGCTAAACAGCGTGTACGCCAAGCTTATGCCTGTTGCCAATCCTTTGGCATGGCTCGGACACGCAAACATAAACCCCTTCAACAGTATGCCGCAATACGGAATTTATCTTGCGGACTTCGGCGCGCCTATATTCATGCTGTCTATGGCGTTTGCCGCGGTGATAAGCTACAACAAAACGGTGTCGGCAGAGGGACGCGGGAAAGCAAACGGGAAATTTATGCGGCGTTATTTGGCGCTCATTGGCGTCGGATGCGCTTATGTTCTGATTTACAAATTCATAGAAATTTTTACCGGCGGCGACGGAATATACAGGGGCAATCTCAATGTCCTTATCATATACGGCTTTGCGGGACTCATTTCCATGATTTTTTTCCGTCTGAAAAAATATTGGCGGCTTGGTGCGGGCGTCGCGCTCATAATCGCGTTTCAATGTCTGCATTTCATCGACAAGGCAATGCATTACACCGTGAGCACGGAGTTCGGCGGTCTAATCGGTTCTGTCGGCTGGGCGGGATTTTTCCTTATCTGCACCTACTTCGGAGAAACCTATTTTTCCCGCGAGAGAAAGGAGTTTTATATAGCGGTCGGGGGAAGCGCGATTGTCGCAGCGCTCTTTGCGTTAGGCTTTTTCCTGACAAGGGACGGCGATATTCTGACCGACCTCGCGGCGCGTTTCTTTACGCTTAACCGTCTGATGTATTCTGCCTTTTATCTGTTCCTTACGCTTTTTACAAGTCTTGTGTGCTTCGCGTTCTTCGATTTGGTTTCCCGCGACAAAAAGATTATGTTTCTTACAGCGTGGGGGAGAAGTCCGCTTTTCTTCTATCTGTACGGATATGTGCTTTACCTTATTTGTTCGTTTTTGCCGAAAAGCTGGGTTATGTACGCGGTTTCCATTGTTTTCACTCTGGCGGCAATGATGGGCGGGGCTTATATTTTTGAAAAGAAAAATATCAAAATCAGTATCTGATTTTCAATTTTGCTTGAACAAAAAGCCGCACGAATATTTCGTGCGGCTTGTTTTTGCGCCTGTCGTAATAATCAAAGACTCTTTTTGAGTATTTCGCGTATTTCGCTTTTGTCCAGAGTTTTGTAACCACCGTCCATAATCAGCACGCTGTCCGCAATATCGTTTATACTGCTTTCGGACGCGCCCAGCTCGGTTATGTTCATCACAAGCCCGATTTTTTTCATCCAGCTCTCCATTTTTTCCAAGCCTTCGAGAGCCGTCTGCTCGTCCGTCTTACCCTGCGGGTCGACGTTCCATACGTTGACGGCGTATCTTCTGAATTTTTCCAGACCGTAAGGGAGAATATGGCGGTAGTAGGGCAGAGAGACCGCCGAAAGCGTCATGCCGTGCGCCGCGTCCGTGTGCGCGCCGACTGCCTGTCCGAGCATATGCACCTCCCAGTCGGTTGATTTTCCTTTCGCCACCAGCGTGTTCAGCGCCCAGGTCGCCGTCCACATAATGTTGCTGCGCGCCTCATAGTCCAACGGGTTTTTCACCGCCGCTTCGGCGCTGTTTATCAGCGACTTCAAAAGACCTTCCATGATATAGTCCGACGTATTGTCGTCCGTCCCCGAAAAATACTGTTCGAGTATGTGGGACATGATGTCGTAAATGCCCGAAATCATCTGATAGCGGGGCACCGTCATGGTAAACTCCGGATTGAGCACGGAGAATTTGGGAAAAACATTTTCTCCGAAAACGTGACCTATTTTCAGCTTTTTCTCGCGGTTGGTGATGACCGAGCCGCCGTTCATCTCGCTGCCCGTGCCCGCCATGGTCAAAACGCATCCGACAGGCACTATGGGATTGTCAACGTCCTCGAATCTGTCGAAATATTTGTCCCAAGCGTCCTCGTTGCAGAAAACCGATACGGACACCGCTTTGGCATAGTCGCACACCGAGCCGCCGCCCACCGCAAGCAGCAGGTCGGCTTTTGCCTCGCGCGCCTTCTCTACTCCGTCCCTGAGTTTTTCCGCCGTGGGATTGGGCATAACGCCGCCGTCCTCGAAAATTTCCTTGCCGTTGCGTTTGAGAATGTCAACCACTTTGTCGTATATTCCGTTTTTCTTGATGGAGCCGCCGCCGTAAATGAGCATAATGTTTTTGCCGTAACGCGGAAGCTCCTTGTTCAGTCCGTCGAGAGCATTTTTCCCGAAATACAGTTTGGTGGGATTGCAGTAAGTAAAGTTTCCAAGCATATTTTTTCACTCCTTTTGACGTTTTTTATCTGATAAAATCGGTTCTCGCGGTTTTTTCGTTCTGCGGAGCGTCCAAGCCCGCTTTTCTGCCCGCTTCTATACATTTGATGAGCCAAGCCATGTTTCTTGCGAGATTTCTCATGGTCTGCATGCCTTCTTCGTCCTTTTTCGTCTCTTCCGGCAGGCTTCCGTGCACTATGTTCCAATAGGTGGAGGAGACTATCGGCATCTGCGAAATTGACGGATATTTGTTCAGCACGTCGAAAGACGCCGTCGTGCCTCCCCTGCGTGCGGAAGCGACTACCGCCGCGGGCTTGTGCTCGAAGCAACCGCGCGCCGCGTAAAACATTCTGTCCAGCACGGACAGAATGCGCCCGCTCGGATGCGCAAAGTAAACGGGCGTGCCGAAAATAAATCCGTCCGCAGTCTTTGCCTTTTCTATCCAATCGTTTACGCAGTCGTTTTGAAACACGCAGCGGTTGGTCTTGGCGCAAACCCTGCACCCGATGCAATCCGCAACGGGCGCCGCTCCGATTTGCAGGATTTCCGTTTCTACGCCTTCTTCGTTTAAAATCCTCGCCGCTTCCGAAAGAGCGGTGAAGGTGCAGCCGTGTTCTCTGTTGCTGCCGTTGAAAAGCAATACTTTCATATTTTTCTCCTTGCATTGCCGAAAAAACAGCCGACAATTTTTACAGCTAAATTATACAGCCGAGTAAAATATCCTGTCAAATACCTTTTTTCTATGATTATCCAATACATTTTTTTATAACGCAAACAGCGGAGGGCTTTTGCCCTCCGCTGTTTGCGAAAAACGTCGAATTTCGACGCTGGCGGAGACGGTGGGATTCGAACCCAATCCCATTACCCGTGTTGGGGCGTAAAC